>Ga0078972_1007468_pt1 | contig 24235 bp, 42 predicted proteins | sample YelNatPaOPGAMG01_FD_67568 | JGI IMG/M metagenome (GOLD analysis project Ga0078972, IMG submission 67568) | Hot spring thermophilic microbial communities from Obsidian Pool, Yellowstone National Park, USA - OP-RAMG-01 (SPADES assembly) (version 2) | ecosystem: Environmental > Aquatic > Thermal...
CTTTTTGGCTTCTTCCGCTGTTGGGGCGTCTATTCTTTTGGCGAAGGGTTTAAGCGTGTATGGACTGTAAAGTCTGACAAGGTATGTGGGCATTTTATCTCCTAAAAGTTTAATTTTCCTTTGTTGAATATTAAGTTTGGTGTTGCAGGTGTCGAATCCAGAGACTAAAAAGAGGGCTGAAGAGATTAGGCGGGAATTGTTGGAGGAGATTGAGAAGCTTAAGGCTGAGTTGAAGAAAATTAAAGAGGAGGCTAAAGAGCTTGGCTGAGGAGCCTAGGCTTACCGATGAGGATTTAGCCTACGCTAAGATGTTGGCTGACGTTGTTTGGAGAGAGTGGGAGCTTAAACGCGTTACTCCGAAGATTATTAAGCCTCAGCTTGAAAGGGTTGCCGTCTACTTTGTGAGGGAATGTAAGAAGCGTGGGTTACACCCTCAAGAAGTTGATTTTAGACATGAAATTGCTGAGGCTGAACTTTCTGAAAGGGAGCTTAGAGAGAAGGTTGATGAAGTTTTGACTATGCGGGCCGGTAAGCCTCCAGAAGCTTTGGAGGTTGCCCCTGAAGAAGCCTACCGTGTTATTGAGGCCCTTGGCAAGAAGGTTGTAGAGTTAAAGGATTATGAGCTTATTGAGAAGGCTGAAGAGCTGAAAAGGCAGTTGGAGAGGGAACGCAAAAACATTAAGCTTCTCAGAGAACAGTTGGAAGCAAAGAAAAGATATATTGAAGAGTTAGAGAGAAGGCTTGCTGGTCTGCCAACGCCAGCTGCACCGCCATCTCCGCCTAAGCCTAAGGAGTTGACTGAAAGTGAGGTTAAGAAGCTTGAGGACTTGTTTAGGGCTACTTTGTATCGGGAGTTGGGCAGAGTTCCACGAGATGCTTTAGCCGAGTTTAGGGTTGAGCTTGAAACTGTTAAGACTTTGCCTTACGATGAGGCTGCCAAGGTTATTGAACGTTTAGCTTTAGACATTGTTGAAAGGGAACGTGCTGGCAGAGTGGTTGCTCCGCCTGTCGCCCCGCCAACTGTTCGTCCGCCAGAAGCTCTAGCTCCAGCTCCTCCGCCAACTCCAGTGCCTATTGAGGTTGCTAAGCCTCCGGCTGTTCCATTAGAACCTATGCCTTTTCCGAGGCGTTTAGCTTCAAGCGAGATTAACGCTTTTTGGAAGTCTTTTGAAACAGAGTTGCTTAGTGTTGGGTTGAACCCTGCTGATTTTATGGAGTATTGGGTTCGGTTTAGGGATGCTTGGCATCAGGACTGGTTCCATGTTTTGAGGGCTTTTAAGGAGATGATTGACGATATTAAAGCGAGGAAGATGCCCCGTTATTATCCTAGAGGTTTGATGCCTGTTGTTTGGAAAAACTTGCCTCGTGATGCTATACTGCATTTGTTGGCTACTAAGGTTCCGCAGAGCATGGACGACTTGATTGCCCAGTTGAACATGCACGGCGTATACGTTATGCCTCAAGAAGTAACGATGATAGTTAAGGAAGAATGGAAGAAGACGCCGCGAGACTCATGGCTGGAAGTGACGCCAAGAGACTACATTAAAAAAATTTTAGGAGTAGACCCTGAAGACCCTTAACAGAAAAAGAAAAGGGGTGTTTACTTGCCAACGAAAGATGTTGGCGGCTTTATCCGAACTCCGGGCGTGTATGATAGCTTGACTTCGTAGGCTGTTCCTGCAAGTGGAGCGTACTTGGACCTTGACTTTCTGCGGTAGACTCCTGAGCCTTTCCCTGTAACTTCTCTGCGGATTATCTCGTTGCGTTCGCTTCTCCTAGCAATTCCCCTTGTCTTGGTAGCAGCCGCAGTGAAGGCGGCTTTAACTTCTGGCCTTCCAGCGCCTGGAGCTTCACGCTTTCGGTAGAAGATTGTCAAGTGCTTTTTCGCTGCTACTGCCATAAGCATGTGGCCTGACTTGCGTCTCCATGTGGTCTTGGACAGCCCTGTCAAGATGATTGGGCTTACTCTTTGCCATCCAACCATTTTTCCCACCGATATTCTTTTAAAGTTAAGTTTTAAATAATCGTATCGTTGAAAGGATGTAAAATGAGCGTTAAAAACCGTAAAGCTAGGGTTTACAGTTTGAAGCCTGGCGTTATCAGGAAGGGTTGGTATAAGGTTATTCCTTATAATGCTGTTGCTGAGGAGTTGACTAAGGGGCGGGAGGTCCTTGTTGAGGGGATTAGCCGTCAGCTTGCACGGTTTGCAGCTGAAAAGTTGAGCAGGATGGTTGGGGCTAAAGTGGAGTATTGTCGTGGAGACTTTGACAGTAAGGATGGCTTACTGGTTTCTGGCTACGCTTTCTTTGTATCTGGGAAGGTCACGCGTAACAGCGGAAAAGACGCTCGCAATCTCAGCTCCAGATAGGTATCGCCATTTAGGCTGTTCGTATGCGCTGTTTTCTTCAGGTGGTGGGTCGACAATCACTCGATGTTCGTCGAGAGCTTTACCCCATTGTCCCGTTCTGGCATATTCCATAATCTTGTAAACTGATTCCATTTTAGTCATTAGGGTTTCGTGGACTCTTTTAAATTCTGGCAATCCTTCAACGAAGAAGGTCATTACTCGGAGTTCGCCTATGAGGTAGGTGCAAAGTTTTAAGGTGTCATCTAGATTTTTGGCTTCTAAAGCACCCTTCAAACCTTCAGCATACATCAAATAGTCACGAAAGCTTTTAACGAGCTTTGCTGTGTGTTCCATATTTCACGCCAATAAAAAATCAAGCTTCTATAATCTTATAAAGTTTTACATCACTCCGTATCCTCTGAGTTCGGCTTGTAGGAAGTTGAACCATTGTTCTCTTAGTTCTCTGGCTTCTCTTGAGCGTAAACCTTCCAAACATTGATAAATTATTTGAGCTAGCTGATAACTTTTTAGGCTTAGGGCTTGGCGTACTTGTGTGAACCATTCTCCGAAGTCTTTTCTTCCTTCTAGGACGTTGTATATGCTTTTGACTGTTTTGACTATTATTGGAGCGTAGCCTTTTTCTGGCGGGCATAATGCGTATATGAGGCGTTCTGCGAAGATTTTCATTTCTCCTTGAACTTTCGGTTTAGTTTCCTTTGCTTCTGTAAGGTTCTCCTCAACAGCAATTCCGCCGACAAGATGCATAGCTTCTAGGAAAGACTGCCAAGGGTCTGAATCTGCCACTGTTACGGGTTGAACTTCCTGTTTTCTTCTTGGCATTTCAATCATTATATATTGTTTTGGGTAGAAAAACTTTCTCTTTTATTGGCTGTTCCATAATTTAGCCTTCAAACGTGTTGTTTTTTGATGTTTTGCTGTATCGGCATGTTTGGTTTTTGCATGATAGGGCGCGGCTGCATGCCCAGCTTATTTCCCAGCCGTTTCCGCTTTTGGTTATGCGTATAGGTGCGATTATGGCTGTTACCTTCTGTTTTTCTCCCTCTTCGTTTATGAAGTCGAAGCATGGGAGCGAGCTGGGATGAAAAGTTTGGGTTGTTTCAGGTTTCATTTTGTCTCCTTTTTAAGGTTGAGGGTTTACGCTAGAAAAATAGGGGGTTTGGAGAATATTTGAGTTTTATTCTTGGGCTTCCAGCCAGTTGGAGTATTCGACGGCTACTCCTGCGGTTACGCTGGCCCCGTACATTATGGCTGCGATTATTGTTGGAGTTATTGGAAGTGGGGCTATGGCGGATACTGCGCTTGCGAGGAGGTATAGGGCTGTGGCGAAGAGTAGGCCTAGGACGTTGCCGTAGATGAGTCCTTTGACAACTCTGAACAGGACTCTTCTGGGTTTTTTCTCGCTCATACTTTCACCATTAAATTTTATTTTTGTATAGGCTTAAAAAGTTATCGTTAAATAAGTTTTGAAAGGATTATTAGGGCTATGCTCAGCAGGGTTCCACTTAGGATTGCCCAGGTTTTTGAGTCGATTTTGTCTAGGCGTTTTTCAAGCTTGTCTAGGCGTTGGCTTAGGATGTTAACTATCTTCTCCATTGAGCCTACCCGCTCTTCAACTCGGCTTAACCTTTGAGCTAAATCTAGAATAAGAGGGTTGTCTTCTTCTTCCTTTCTGCTCATTATTGTCGCCTAAAGAGCATTAGTGCAGTTAAAGGATAAAATGTTTATGCTGTTTAACTTAACTTTTAGCCACTAAGTAGTATAGTCCGCCTATGATTAGGGCGCCTACGCCTATGGCTGCTAGAATCGGCAGGATTGACGGTTTTGTAGGTGGCGGTGTTGGTGCTGCTGAAAATACTGCGTGTAAATTGTGGTTGCTGTCCATTGTGATGGTTATTGGGTTTGTTGGTCCAACGTTTGCTCCGTCGAGTTCCCAATGGTTAAAGGTGTAGCCTGAATTCGGTATAGCCTTTACCTTTACTGTGGTTCCAGCTGGGTACGTGTATGAGCCTGGGCTTGGTTCGGTGGTTCCGCCGTCTGTTGCTGAAATTGTAAGTGTATATGTTGCTGGCGGTGTGGGCGGTGTGGGATAAGTGAAGTGTGCGTCAGCTATTGTGTCTGAATAAAGCGTTATTGTCACCGGGTTGTCATACTTTGTCACTCCGTTAATTACCCAGAAGAGAAAACTATATCCAGGGGATGGAGTGGCCTTCAGAGTTACAGTTGAGCCTTTGTTATATTGATATGTGCCTGGAGGTGGACTTGTGTTTCCTCCTCCGAAAACTGTTATAGTTAAAGTGACCGTCTCAACCAAACTCTTTCACCTATTCTAACTTAATCCTAATTTGCCTAGTTCAAATTTTCGGTATTGACCGCAGTATTTTCCTCCGCCATTGTTGCATGTGAAGCTTTGAATGCTATAGTATGGACATTGTTTTGCATATTTGCATCTGAAGACGTGTCTAAGAAGGTTTAAAATTCTACGCATGTTAAGCACCTAGAAACTCTCTTATCTTATCTATTACGGCATCAACATTTTTCTTAACGTTTGGGTCAACAACAAACCAAGCTACATCTCCTAAAACTGAAACTCCGTTTCCAAAACTAAAATCTTCTGGAATATCCTCCAGTCTGATGTTTGGATGATAAATTATTATTTCACTATCTGCGTAATCCGCCTCTTCATTTCCTACTCTTTTCTTAACCTTCTTCTTAGTTTCCCTCCAGCTTGGGTTTTTAACTTCGGCGTCTTCCTGGCATTTAGCCTTAATGTTTAAACTGTTGAGAAATGCTTGTAGTTGCCCAGCATCTATGTTTTTCCCAACTTTGAAAATGTAGATGGTCATACCATTTCACCTTTTAAAACACTATAACCACAATCTCGCCCGGCAAAGCCATACCCATCGCCCAGTACCCTGTCCCACCATCTACGAACCCCCGCAATTTGTACGTATATGTACCTGGTGCAACGTTTCTGCCAAGTACTTGTAAACATAGTGGCATATAGTTGTTTGCTGATGGATTTCCACAACGTGCTTCTTTCAATAAAGTCGTACCACGATAAATTCGAGAAAATAAGGTATAGCCCGCAGAACTATTGTAAACATAGCTTAGATGTACATACACAAACACATCCGATGTCTTACTTAACGTTACTGAAACAGATAAACCAGTAACATCCACTTCAGTTGTTGAAGTAGTTGAGAAAGTTGTAGTATAAGTTGTCCTAGCAATTATTGGGGCATATGGCGGAGAAACAGTTGAAAAGCCACCCATAACTACTACACCTCAACATAAAGCAACCTAGCCTGATAAACCACTCCTGAGCTTCCAGCATTTACGTTAGTTATCGTTATTGAAGTCCCAGCATCAGCTGGTAAACCCTCATTCAAAGCCATAAAGTCCACATACTGCACCGCTCCCTTTGAGGCGAGAGGTATCCTAACGCTTTCCGCAGCTCCCCCGCTTGTCCAGTTTATCTTGAAGTCGTTTGCTTCTCCTGCCGATATAAAGAAGCCGTAAACATAGCCTGATTTATTTGTTGAAACAGTCTTTGAAACTAAAGTCGTGCCTGCGGCAGGAGCCGTTACCTCACCTCCGTGAACCCATGCTGGAGAAACATCTCTACCCCATCTTATGAGGTTGCAGTTGGCGCCAACGTAAGATGGAAGCCTACTCATCCCAATCACTCCACATAGTTAGCAGTTAACCAAACCTTAACAGCTCCAGTTGCAACAGAACCATCCAAGTTCCTCACAAGAACCCTAACATATCTTGGAAGCAAATCTAAATTGACAGTTTTAATTCTTGTCGCACCAGCTGAAAAGCTAGGCTCAAAATAGGTGAGGGCGTCTGTTGTGTTTTCGCTGTCCACTGTTGTGAAGTTGTCTGGGCTTGCTAGGATGTAGACTCTTACGCCGGATGTGGCTCCTGAACCGTATGTGACTGAAACTGTTAGGGCTGCCGACTTTATTTTTCCCGTGTCTATGTCCTTGTGGGCTTCGTCTCCTGCTGCTATGCTGGAAACGTTTATTATTAGGAGGGACTGTTTTAGTTGGGCTTTCGCCATTTCCATGCTCATTTTAGTATCCACCTACCAGTTTTACTGTCGCGTCGCTTGTTCCGATGTTTTTAAGCTTTAGGTTTCCCCATATTTTAGCGTTGAAGTGTATTGTGGCTTGGGTGGCGATAACCTTGTCGACGACTATGTATTCTGGTGTTGGTGAAGTGTAGATTCTGCTGTAGCCGTATGGTTCAACTGGTACGGGTTCGCGGACTTCAATTTCTAAGGGTTGGTCGCTTGTCACGGTTACGTGTAGTCCTCGGAGGAAGCTTATGTCCCATTCTGAGCCGGCTGGAATTTTCGGGTTGTCGCTTCCGGGTGCACCGTTTAAGACTCTTTCAAAGTAGCATTGTGCCCGTTCAAATGTTACTCCGTAGATTAGGGGGATTTCAAATATGCTGAAGTTGTATGTTCCTACAAGCACGTTTTCCTTTAATATTGGGTAAAGCGAGTTTGAGTTTATTTGGTAGACGTTGAAGGGTACGCCTCCAAACTCTGTTATGAAGGCTGGTCCTTTATCGCTGCAGAACGATACGAAGGGTATTTTGACATGTATGTTTAGGAAGCCGTCGTAAACTTTTGGGACTACTCCAACTTCAGACTTGTCCCTTCTGCTGAAGTAGTGGAGGGTGTCTCTTCCAGCTCCGCTGTAAGTTGCGATAAGCCAGTTTTCAGTTTCCATGGCTGCTGCAACAACATATTCGGTTGTCGTTATGCTGTCAACTACGGCTCCAGTTCTAGACCTCTGCTGTACAACTGTTCCTCCCTTGGCAGCTATGAGTATGTCGTCTGAGCCTGGAATGTACTTTACAATGCCGTTTGAACCTGCAGGCCAGCCTGGTTTGAAAAGCTGAACTAAGCCGTCTAGGTTTGGAATGTTTCTCTCTTCAATGTATCCTGTGTTTGCGTTGTAGTAAATTACTTTTGTTCCATCATCATCTATGTCAATGCTGCAGTCGCATCCAATGTTTACAGAGGCTATTCTTTCGCCTGTTTTTCGGCTGTAGGTTACCAGCTCCTTAACTTGCGGGGTTTGATAGAGGTCTCTGTCGCTGGCTATGTAGTAGTCTTCTGTCGCCACCACGTCGTAGACGTCGTTGCATGGGCGGGTTGACACCCAATGTTTATAGCCGTAGGCTGTATAGTATCCAGGCTGGATTCTCAGCTCACTTCTAAACTTCTCAGCAATTTTCGCGTAGTCTACTGGACCGTAGATTTCAGACGTGTTTCTTCCCCCTATAACGGTGTTATCGGAGTTGAGCCTAAGGCTTCATGTAGGCTTTTTAAGAATAGGTTTCTATTGTCTATTACGGCTAGTATGTGGGTGTAGTTGTAAACTGTTAGGTCTTTATCAGTTGACGCTTTTACGCTGAGTTTGCATCCGGATGTAAAGGGCATCCATATCGTGGGCATATAGCATACAATGTAAATTTGAGCTGTGTCGTCATATCGGCTGCACCAGATTCCAGTTGGATTGGGAGCGATTAAGCCTGCCTCTTTTAAAGCGATAGGCCTTAAGCTTGACTCTACATAGCCTTTACTTGGGTCGTAGGAAACAATTATAAATTCAGCGTTTGGATCGCTTAGGCTGCACATTCCCGCTATGAACCAACCGTCTTTCGTGGTTTCGTCAATTAGTTTTGTTAAGCTCTTTGGAACTGTAAACGGGACATCTATGTCTTTGGTTGAGTAAGACCAGCCCTTTAGTAGAGGCAGGTAAGAGTACAGGGTCATTGAGGCTACTCTTCGTCTGTTATTTCCACTTCAAGTTCCACGTAGGCTTTTTTGGCGGTTGGTTGAGTCCAGCTTACTTTGAACCCTTCTTTACCCGATAGGCTTCTGACAACTATTGGCCTGCGCTTTTCTAGGCTTATTTCGCCTTTGCTTGCGAGTTTCTGGCTGTCGAGAAGCTCCCATGTTGGGGAGCCTACGGATGCGTCTTTGCTCCAGTATATTTGGAAAAGCGTTTCATCTTCTGCGGCTAAGCGTTTAGCCCATATTTTGGCTTTCATTCCGTAGGGAATTAGAACCTTTGTCGGTACAGCATATACTCCGCTGTCATGGTATAATAGGTCGCTGTATAGCGGGAAGTTTCCGCTTGTGTTTGTTCCGTCGCTTTCTCCTTTTAATGTTAAAATCTCGGACGCCATTACACTTTCGCCTCCTTCAATAGGGTTTGGTATTCGGTTATTGCTTCTGAACGTTTAGTTGTTGGGTATAGGGTGAAGCCTTCTATGCCGTAAACGTCTACAAATGCTCTTCTTATTGAGTCGTCGTATACTGTTATTGGCATTGTTATCCAGTGGCTTGGAACCTTCCGCGTTAGTATGTTGAATATTAGCTCTGGGTCTTTTGGAGTTTCAATTATGTATTCGGCGTAAGTGAAGTCTATGCCTGTGTAAACGTTGAACATGCTGTCGTTTCCGAAGCGGTAGCCGTAGTGCAGTTTTGGAAAGTGAACCGTTTCTAATCGTCCTCTAACGTAGCCGAAAAGCTTGTCTATGCCTGTTGTAACCTTGTCCCGTTGGAATCTTCCCTGAGTTACGCCTGACGGTATTTCAAGGTCTCTTCTAAGCCATTTAGGCGTGACTTCGCTGATAACGTGGAACAATCTTTCACGGTAGTCTTCAGGCAGGTACCACATGTCTGTTTCGTCGTAGGCTCCAGTTAACGGAAACCTTAAGCCCATGCCGACCGGAGTGTAGCTGTACATTGGCATAACGCCCGTCGCTGGAACTAGTATAACTCCGCCAGCATAGCTTGACAATGGAAGGTTAGCCACAAGCGGAAGGGGCCCGTAATGGAATTTCTCGTAGCCGCGGTTGATTCGAGACTTCACTCGAAAGACAAAAGCCTTAGAGGTTGCAGGTATAAACGCTGTTAGATGCTCGCCTTCCAGCGTTAATCCTAAAGCATCTGTCACCTTATCCATTTATCTCACGCTCTCCAATAGATTATTGAATGGGCTGCTATATAAATTTTAGATGCTTAGGCCGTAGATGTGGCGCTTGTTGTTACGCTTGTTGAGGGTTGGGTTTGCAGTTTTAACCCAGTGGACTCCCAAGTATGCGGTGTCTCCACTTCTAACAAGCCTCTTCTCTGACCTCACACTCCAAAAAAGAAGGGGGAATTGGAGTTAAAAAGGGTTTAGGTTTTAGACTCCAATAGCTACTAAAGTTACGGTTTGTCCGCTTAGGTCGGTTGCTGAGGGGACTTCGGTTGATGGGCCGGCTGATGTTGCTGGGAAGTTGTAGTAGTGGACGACGACTGTTACGGCGTTTCCTGAAACTGTTAGGCCTCCGATTTTGTAGCCTCCTGTTATGAAGGCCCATATTACCGTGTCTATTCGGTTAAGCTCTGGAACTCTAACTGAGAATCCGCCTGTGGTGTAGCTTGATGGACCCGCCGCTGAAACTACTGCTATTTTTTTTCCTTCAGCTGTTCTGCCTATGATTGTCATTGTTTAGCCCCCTTAACTGACCCACTTGAGCGAAGCCGCAAAGTCGTGTTCGTAGAACACCATGCCTAGGAGTTTTATTGTTGCTGTTCCGCTTAAGCGTGGCATGAAGCCCCACATTATTCCTTTGTCGTAGAAGATTGGTGTTGCGCCTAGTGGTGTTGGGTACTGGTATATGAGGCGGTTTTCTTCTATGCGTTCTTCAACTATTGGGGCGACTGTGTATATTCCGTATTTTGTGAAGCCTTCGGCTGTTAAGCGGAACTGTTCAACTTTTGGTGTTGAGCCTATTTCGAGGATTCCGTTGTTGAAGACTAGGAGGGCGCTGTGTTGGGCGGTTGTTGGGCTGCTCTTGTAGTAGTTTGTGCCGTCTCCAAACAGGTAGGCTGCTGTTCCAGCTGTTAGGCTTATGTCCCAGCTGTTTGTGCCGTAGCTTGTGTAGCATGGATATGTGCTGCTTGGGGTTCCATAGTATTTTATTGCTTCTGGGAACAGCCATGCTACGCCTAGGCTGCCCGTTTGGCTTGGAAAAGCGTAGCTTTTCTTTTCTGGAATCATGTCTTTGAATATGCCTGCTACTTTAAGGGCTAGGCTGAGTTGGGGTTCGATGTCGCTGGCAACTTTCGGTGTTATGCGTCTAAGCTGGTTTAAGCCGTAGTTGAAGACTTTCTGTATGGCTGCTTTTTCATCGTTTTCTAGGGGTGTGTAGACTACGCTTTCGCGGTCTCCCATGAAGACGGGTATGCCTTTGCCTAGTTCTTCTCCGAATAGTTCTTTTATGGTTGGCATTTTAAGCCACCGTTTAATATTTGGAAAAGCTTATATTTAGAGTGTTCGCATTATGTGTATGACTTGTAATGCAGAAAGATAGGGAGACTGTTCTGCAGATTAGGTGTTCAAGTAAGGTTAGGCGTGATTTTAAAATGCTTGCTGTTAGGTTGGGTGTAAAAAATTATGAGGAGTTATTAATTAAGCTAATTGAGAAGGCGAATAACGAATGGTTCGCTGAAAAAGTCTACTAGCCTAGTAGACCTTCTCGGCTGCTGAAGCTGTAGCTGTTGGCGCTGCTGGTGCTGGAGCAACGTATGTTGGGTAGTAGGCTGCTCCGCCTCCTCCTCCGCCTGCAACCATGGCTTCTTCAATTATGTCCCATAGTCCTGTGCTTATGTATCCGCCTATTAGGATGAAGAGTTTGTCCCATGGGTCTTTCAGTTTTAGGAACATGGCTGCGGCTGGGAAGGCGAAGGTGCCTATGACGGTTATCCATGTGCTTGGTCTTTCTTGGATGGCTGCAGCTTCTTTTCCAACGGCTTTGTCAACTTCTTTTAGGGCTCGGCTTATTCCTTTTCCAATGTGTTGTCCGCCGTAGTTTATGCCTATATCACGCCAAGTTGTAACCATTAACTTTCACCACTTTCTAGTTGTATATTTTAAGTATAAATGTGTTATGGCTTTTTAGCCATTCTTGCAGCTCTGACTATGATGTGGTGTATGAACATTGGGCCTGCGTAGAGGAGTCCGCCTAAGCCGAAGTCCTTTGCTGTTTCTGATTTTCTCCATTTTCCTATTCCGTATGTTAGTAATGGGATGGCTAGGACAATCCAGTCGTCTGCTGGAGGTAGGGGGTCTACGGTTTTTACGAATGGGAACTTGTTAGTCCATTTGTCTGGGTTAGATTCCCAGATGGCTTCTATAACGCCGTCAATTATGCCTGTTGTGACTGCGCCTGCAACCATATGTTTTTGAGCCAAACCTTTTCACCGCATTTATTTTTCTCTTTCCATGCTTAAATGTTTTACTTTAAATTTCTCTGAATTTTGTGCCTGTTATAACTGCTGTGCCGAAGATTATGGGGGCTGCGATGATTGCCCACAGTATTGGAACTGCTGGAGCTTTAAATGTGAATTCTACTTTGGTTGTTTTGTCTGGTTCTACGGTGGTTGTTTGTGTTTGTTTTTGGTCGTGGTAGGTTGCGTTTAGGGTGTATGTGCCTGCTGACACTTTTATTGTGAATGGGGTTTCGTATGTGCCTACTCCTACAACTTCAACTGATGCTTTGACTTCTGCTGTGTCAGCGTAGGCGTGGACGTCTAGCCATCCTTCTCCAGTAACTGGGCCTACTTGAACTGTGTATTCGCGTTTGTCTTGATAGTAGAAGGTTCCCATTTTTAGCCTCCCATGTTTTTGGAGCCAGTCGCAGAATTGGCATTTGCCCATTACTTGACCAGCAATAGTGCTAGTGTGCCTAGGGCTATTGGCGCTACTGCTGGTACAATTCCGGCGGCTGTCGTTTTAATTGTGACTGGGGCGGCTGAAAGGGCTTTGAAGTGGGATGTTTGTAGTTTGTATAGTCCCTCTGGGGTGAGTGTGCCTAGGGCTGCTTCGTCGGCTGAAACGTATCCGCTTATAAGCCATATGGTGTATGTGCCTGCTGCTGGGAATTTGACTCCTCTCTCTAGGGCTCGTGAATCTATGTTTGTGCATGGGTTCATTGTTGCTTTGTAGTATATTGCTAGGCAGTAGCCCTTGGATAGAGTGTCTTCTGAACCGTCCTTGTTTACTATGATGATTTTGTCGGCTGGTCCATCTTTGTAAAGGTATCCTACTCCTGGGTTTGTGACTGGCGCGTTTTCAACGTGTCCAACAACGTACCATGGGCATTCCTTGTTGACGTCTGCGCTTGTCGGGTGGGACGCGTCTGTAATTACCACTTTGCCGGCTGGAGCTCCCACGTTGACGGAGTATTCGCGTTTGTCTTGGTAGTAGACGGTTCGCGTCAACTTTTTCACCTTTTATATTTGTAGATGGAAGTTGTAATTAAAGCTAACGTGGGAGCTTCAGCTGTCGGCGTAGGCGCCCCAACCCTTAAAGTTCCAAGTTGGAAGCGAAGTTCAGGATGTTGCCTGTACCAATACTCAGCGTCTTCGCATGCGTATTGCGATGCTACTATGCCGAAGATGCGGTAGGTTCCAGATGTCTGAGGGGCTGTGAAGCGTAAGGTTCCGCTGAAGCTATCACCTGGGTAGTTTCCTGGAACGGCGTCGTAAGCGCAAAGTAATGGTGTATCTTCAAGTCCTATAACAACTTGGTCTATGCACTCTGGGCAGGCTGGGTGGCTCCAGACGTTTCCTGAGTATGATATGGTTACTGGTGCGTCTGGGTTTGCTGTGATGTCTTGGGGGCTAATCGTTATGTTGCAGTCTGTTAATCCTGGGTCTCCAGTATGTTTCAAACTGTTCACCGTTAAATGTTGGGTTTCCTTATGCTATAGCTTTTTCGCTTGCTGAGCCGAACCATATTGTGCCTAGAACGATGGGTAGGAAAGTGAACATTATTGTGGTTTTTGGCGGGGGAGGCGTTGGCGGTGTAGGTGTTGTTAGGATTAGGGAGGTAATCCAGTAGTCTCCGCAGTTTGGAGATTGAATTTTAACTTTTGTTACGTTTTCAGTTTTAGCGTCTATGATGTAGGGTTGTATGTATCCGCAGCCTGGGTGCCAACCCCAGTCTAGGTAGCGGTCGAAGACTAGGTTGTCGTTTAGGTAAATTTGGAATGTTGCATATCCGCCTTCTTCTACGTAGTGTCCTGTTATGTAGAAGATGAGTTTGGTGACGTTTGTAGGTGGAATGTTGGTTTCCAGAGTTCTTCTTTGAGAATCCATTTTTTCCCATGTGAAGGCTGGGATTAACCCGTTTTCAGGCGTTGTTATGTTTGCTGTTTCAACTAGGCAGTGCCAGCCTCCGACAAATGTTGTTAGGATTCCGCATACTTCGTTTCCTAAGTTGAAGGCTGCTGCAAGCTCTTTTGGCAGTTCAACTGTCTGCTCTATTGTTCCTCCGAACGGGGTTATGGCTCTTAAAATTTCAGCGTTGTTTATTATTAGAGAGAAAAGCCTATCCCAGTCGTCGCCTTTGCTTGTTAGTTTGTAGTGTATTTTGTTCGCTGGTCTAGCTGAAACCTTGTAGCATTTTCTGTTGTGTCCTGTTTGAACGAAGTCGTCGTCTATTAGGATGGTCATAATCCATAACTATCCACGGGGGGTTGAAGCGATAATTATTGTGCCTGCAGCCATTGTTAACAGTGGAAGCCATGAGATGGGTGTGACTGGGCGAACTTCAGCGCATTCCCTGCTTAGGGTTATGGCTAGTGGAAGAAACCTTGGAAAATAAGTGCCTACGAGGCTGTCGTATGAAGGGTTAAACGGGCTTGTAGCCTCAAGGGTCATGCTTAAAACTCCTTTGTCATACCAAGAGTCAATAGTTGTTCCACAGCAAACATATATGACGTAAGGGTATGTTGTCACGGGAACAGGTGTAGCTAAGTCAACTGGAGGGTAGCTCCATGCAACTTGTCCATGGCTGTATGGTTTAACACCCCTTTCATTTGCTAGACGCGTGTATTTCTCGCATACGGTTTCAAACTTATCATGGTCTGGAGGCCTATCCATCCAACAGCACCATGGATATGCGAGAATCTCTTCGCCGCTGTGAATGTCTAAAGCCCATTTGGGCTTATACCTTGCCACAACATCTGAAATTGCCTTTGACTCAGGCTGGTCAAGAGGGGAGTAACCCCTACAAATATCGCAGCAGCTTCCTGGAAGTGTTCCTGCCCCACCCCAACCTTTTGGAAAGTTTCGGTTCAAGTCAACACAGTTTGCGTTAACCCTTTTATAGGCGTCGAAGCCGTCTGGATTTGCAACTGGAAGTATAAGGGTGTAGATGTTGTGCAGTATCCATGAAGCGTCTGGCTCTTTTTCGTTTACAAGCCACTCAGCATACATGTATAGAAGCTCGGCTCCAGGATGCTCGTTGCCATGGATAGACCCCATGAAGAAAACAGCTGGCTTTTTAGCATAGCCTATCCTGAAAAGGTACATGCTTCTGCCTTGAACGGTTGTCCCTATAACTTCGTGGCTTACAACATCTCGACGCTTCGCCTCAAGCTCTGTGAAAAGCCTAATTAACTCGTCGTAGCTGTGGTAGGGCATTAGCTACCCTTTTCAACGTTGCTTCCAAACCATACTGTGCCGAGCATCATTGGTAAGAAGCTAATCATGGGTATTGCTGCTGGGCGTGGAGGTGGGGGAGCGCCAAAGTTTATGTTTAGGAGTTTAACTACGTTTGTCATTTTGTTTAAAACTGTGTCTGTGTCTGAGCCGGCGAAGAGTAGTCCTACAGCGGCTTTTGTTGCTGTGTTAACGCATAGGCTTCCGCTGTCGCCTGGCGCCCCTAAATATGTGGTTAAGATTTGGTCTTCAAATATGCTGTAGCCCCATGGGTAGTCCCAGACTTTGACGGTGGCGTTCACATCCGTTATCGTTGCTGTTTTGTAGCATGTGGTTCTCCCTGATTTGGCAACAGTCATGCCTACGCGGGCTTCTTCTACGCTGGTGACTACGCCTATGTCTAAAACTTCGTCGCTTAAGTCTGTGTCCCTTAAGGGTTTTCCGACGGCTGCGTCGACGAGGTTAGTGTCTGGTGGCTGTTTTATTTCAACAAAGCGTTCAAGGGTTCCAATTCTGTCAGCTGGGTCTGCTCCGCCATCGTAGGGTCCTGGCTGGAGGATTGGGTCTCCGGGTTTGCCTTGATTACAATTTGCTAAGACGTGGTTGTTGCTTAGGAAAAGTTTGGCTTTGGTTGCAGTGTCGTAAACTCTTGTGCTAAGCGTGCCGGCAGTTATTTGGTAGTGGCCGACGCTTACTCCGCCTGGCGCTGGCCTCCATTTAGTTGTTTTGCTTGCTTCGAGGCCTGCTATGGTGCGTCCTGTTTTGCCTTCTGGCAAGGCGGTGAGTTTGTAGAAGCGTCCGGTGACTACTTTCTTAACTGGGAAGCCCATTAATGTTGATGGGATTTTGGCTGCCATTTCAGGAGTTTCAATGTATATGGTGATTTGTCTGCTTTGATGGCTTACTCCCGCTATGCCTTCTTGCATTAGAAACTTTTGCGCTAGGACTTTTGAGGCTTCCTGAATTGAGAAGCTCATAAGGGTACAACACGCCCCGTAATCTTGACTATTACCGGATAACCGTAGTATGATGATGGGATGTTTCTCGCATCTTCAGGTGTTTCAACGTAAACTATTATGGCGCGGTTGGCGTAGCTGACGCCTACTACTCCTTTTAATGGGAGAAGCTCCCTTTTTGCCCTCGCAACGGCTTCTTCAATGGTTATTTGAGTCATTTCCCCCCACCTGCGAGCGAATACGTTAAAAGAGCAAACGCGTAGTCTACAAGAGAAGCTGCGCCGAAGAGCAGGGCTCCAGCCCCGAAGCTTTTTGCTGAATCGTTCTTTGCAGCGTGTCCTGCAGCGTATGTTATAATTCCAAGAGCCCATGGGACGACTTCGCTCCATGGGAAAATGTAGCAAGCTATCTTCGCTTTTTCACATTCTTCTCTAGTTTTCCATTCTTCGCCGGCTAAGGCGCCGCTTACACCTGCGGAAACTAAGACTCCCGCAACTAGGTATTTATCCTTCACTTTTTCCCAGCCTCCGGTGGGGGTGGTGGAGGTGGTGGGGGTAACGCTTTCCTAAGTATCCAGTCTCCTATGGTTGGACCTACGATAATTAATGCTCCTCCAATCACTAAACTAGCCCATACCCATGAGGGTATGGCTGCTATTGCTTGCCAGACGCTTACGCCGAAGAGGATTATGCCTATTAGGCCTAGTATGATGGGTAGCCATGCTAGTAGGGCTAGCCATGAGAATGGGCTGCCCATTATTATTAGGTGGATTGTGTTTGGCTCTGCTTTTCCGTATATGGTTTTTATTCCGAATTTGGATTTCATTTCGGCTGTTAGGGTGTTTAGGGCTTGGATGGCTTTTTCTCTGGTTAGGGGTGAAACGTCAAGTTTGAGGTAGTAAACGCTGCCTTTTCTTGCAACTTTTAGGTTGTTTAACTGTATTGGAGTCCAGTTTAATGGTATTTTAGGCGGTTGCCCTATTAATGCTAGGGTGGTAAACTCTTCAACGGGAAGCTGTACTTTCCACATCTACCTCACCACATATATTCGTTCTTCAGGCTTTTTACGGGTTGCTGCAGCTATGGCTACTCCCCCAATGACTACTACGGCTGCTCCGCCTATTATCCATTCCCATGGGATTGGCGGGGTTGGAGCTGGTGTAAGTGCGACTTTAATGCTGTTTTCGCCTGGAACTATGTCAACGCTTTCCTTGTATTCGACGAATCCGCTTTTTAAAACGTCTAGGGTGTAGCTTACTCCTTCTTCGCCTGCTGGAACATTGTTGAAGGTTACCCAGCCGTCGCCTCCAGTGTAGCCTTGAGCTACAATTTTGTCTCCGCTTAAAAGTTGGACTAGGGCGCTTCCTACTGGTTTTGAGGTTTGTCTGTTGTAAACGTATATGTGGACTGTAGCTGGGATAGGAGGGGTTGTAGGTATGTATTCAAAGGTGATGAGCATATTGGCGAAGTGGGTTTGGAATCCGCCTGTTAAACAACGTAAAACGCTTAATAAGCCGACGTCTATTTTCGGAACAGTGGATACGTCGACTTTCATTGGGTACTTGTTTGTTACCCAAGAGTTGTCGCCTTGCATTATTTTCTCGTTCCATACATCCCATAAGACATCTCTTGTTTCTGCGTTAAGAACTGCGAAAGACCTTGTGTTTTCCAGAATCCATGTTCCCCAGCCGACGCGTATCATGCTGTCAAGCTGAGCGAATATTAGCGTATGGCCTGAACCTGGCATCTGAGTTTTAACGTCTATTGGAGTTTTTAAGAACCATCTACCATGGGTTACTGGAACGTACCACCAACCCATATCGTACTTTATGCAGTTTGGTTCATGTCCGCTTTCGGGGCAGAAGTATGTGCCGCTGCTTCCTGATTCTGCATACCAATAATCAGCAACTGGGGTGAACTTGAAGGTTTTTGGGACTTTTTCGCCGAGCACTTCCGGCCTAGCGTAGTAAACAGCCTGTTGTCTAGGCATAGTTTTCATCCCAGAAAATTATATTGGGAAGGATGATTTATATTTTGCTTAGAGTTCTAATTGTGGCGACTGCTGAGTTGAGGTCGTCTATGCCGATTTTTCCATTTTTAGCCCATCGTAAGATTAAGATGCCTGTTAAAATTGGGAGGACGATTGAAATTGTTCTGTTAGCCAAAGCTTTCAGCCTTTACCATTTTAATCACCGCGATTTATTGGTTGCTTGAGCTTTTTAATTTTTTTGGGTTTGGGTTTTGCGGACATGATGTCTGCGAGGGATTTGAAGAATGTGTGGGCTTCTTGGCTTGATACTAGGGCGGCTGCTTGGCGGAAGAAGTTTGTGGCTTGGGTTATGAGTTGGTCGTCTCCGAAGAGTTTGTCGCTTGTTTCTATGGCTTTTATTAGTTTTTGGGCTGCTGAGCTTTTGTTTAAGCGTTTTTGAAGCCTGTCTAAGATTGTGTCAACTGTTTTCTCGGTTCCCTTTTTTAAGCCTATGTAGATGCCTACGCTTGCGAATAAGCCGTTCAATATGGCTGAAATAATGACTAGCTCAAGCTGGTCCATTCTAGTTTAGGTTGCTGCGAACTTGCTTATAAGTTCTTGGGCTTTATCCTTTTTAATTAGAGTTAATGGGTAGTCTTGGCTTACTGTGGTGATTGTTGCTCCGCTAACTTTGCTTGTTAACTGTTCAGCTTTGGCTGGAGATGGCAGATAGTCCATTGGAAAGTTTTTGGCTACTATTGTTTCTACGATGGCTGGTGCTTGAAAGCTCCAGTCTTGGCTTCTTGTCTGGTCGGCTAGGGCTAGAGTGTTGTCGTCTATGCGTAGGTAAGCATATTGTCCAGTTTTTTTGGCTGTTACGTTTGCTATGTAGTCTATTTCAAGGTAGTCTGTCTGGTCAACAACTGTGTATTCTGCAAAACTGTAATTGGCTCCAGTATATGTTGCCCAAGATGTTCTAAGGTTTGCGGACTTGCTGACTCCAGTAGCTATTGTTGCCCTAATCATCTCGCCATCTGCTGTCAGAATTTTAATGTCTATTTCAGCGTTAACTGTGCCTCCGCCAGTATAAGCCCTATAAGTTGCGTAGATTGTTGAGGCTAGAATCTTGGCTATGCCAGTGAGCGGGTAAACAAATCTCCCCCAGGGTACACGACCAACGCTTCCTGTTGAAGCGGAAAGGGTTGTTCCAGAAGCGTCTGCCGGCGTATTCAGCTTTAGAAGGTAGAATGATATTCCATATATTGTCGTGGTTTCTTGATGGCAATAGAGAATAGCGTCTACAACTTCACCTTTTGTTGTAAGCAGTTTCAGCTTGCCAATTGGTTTATCCATGTTTGCTTAGAAACTCCCAGTCTGCCAACTCGATGTTTATTACTTCAGCGTTTGAACCTTCAATGTAGAATCTGTATCCGCATTTCGGGTTTAGTTTCCTCAACGGTAAAGTGGGATAGCTAATGCAGTCTTCATGTGTCCTTCCATGTTCTTGACAGAACTCTTTAAGCCTATCGTGGATGCTACATTTCCCATCTGAAGTTAGATGGCTACATGCACCCTCAGTTATTTTGCCATCAACAAAGCCGCAACACCATCCGCATTGTTTGCACTCGCCAACCCGTATAATTCTTAGGGTTACGGTTATAGTTTCAGAGCTAGTCATTTGGAAGCCTCAAAGCTATGAGTGGTTTATTTTTATGTTGTCTTTCTTCTGAAGAACTGGTAAGTCAGGCTACGATATGTCCCGGCGGTCTGTTGGGCTGTTATTTTTATGCCGTATCTTCCTGTTTTGGTTGTTATGTATAGTAGTGGTAGTGTTTGGGCTCCAGAGTAGGTTTCTTCTGCGTATTTGACGTAGGCTCCCGTTGCAGTTATTTTCATGTATTGCCTTACTACTATGGTGTCGCCTGAAGCCATTGGCGTTAGGTCTATGTAGCCTTCTAGGAAGCGTTGTGGGTTGCCCGTAACTTCGTCTAGGACAACGTTTAACTCTGTTCCGTCCATAGTTACTGAGCCTTCTATTGGAGTGTCGAAGGCTTCCATTGAGGCTAGACGGTTTATCAAGGCTTTGCGTGTTCCAGTTCCAGCCTCGAAGCTAGCGTCCTCTCCTAAGAGGTCTATTCTTGGCTGTCCAGCTAGGCTTGTCAAAGTGCGTGTTGTTACTGCCCATACGTCTGCGGCTGTGTGGCTTGAACGTGTTGAAACAGCCACGTCTAGGTTGTCGAGTTTGGCGGCTCTGGCTGAAGTGTAGCCTATTGTGGCTAGGCTTTGGTCTGTGCCTAAAAGGTCTGAACGGGGTGTTCCAGTAAAGCCCGTTAGAGTCCTAGTGCTGTAAGTCCATATAACTGACGGGTCAACCGTGGCTGTGGGACGTGGGAAATCTGGCATTCTTAAACACCTATGCTATTACTTTTCTTTTTCTTGTTATTAAGATTTCTTTCGCTTTTTTCGCTGCCTCCTCTGGGTATATGTCGAAGTATAGGCTGAAGGTTGGGGAGGCTGGAAGAGGCTGCCAGCATAGGACGACTACTACTCCGCATTCGCAGATGCCTCTGGCTATAGCCGTATAGCCCAGCTCCTTCAGCTTCTCTAAAGTTTCTGGACTGTTATCTTCTATTAACTCGATTTTAGAGGCGCATCTTGGGCAATACAACCAGGAGGGTAGGACCTTCTTGCTCATTCATATCCCTTTTTAAGCTTCATTTTTGAGGCTTTATGGTAGATGGAGGAATATGTTCGGTTGAGCATTTTTGAAAGCTCTTTCGTCGTTAATATTGTATAGAACTTTTCTAAAATTGCAACTTCTCCTTCTCTCCATTTTCTCCATTTTCCGTTACGATGTTCCAGTATCGCCTTTAACTTTTCAGCTTTCCTTCTTAATCTAAAACCAATTTTAGCGGAGAACCTTTCCATGGACCAAATATCCTGGACGCGAAGGGCGTAGCAACAATATTCTTTGTAAATTTTGCTCTTTATGCCATGCTCAAAAAGTATTTTTTGCACGGGTTCCAAATTTTCTCTATGCTTGGAGGTCGCTACAACTATGTAGTGTGTTTTTAAGCTAATTGTTCCTTCAGCATCGCTTAGTCCTGAAATAAATCCCAACAATACTTCAGATGTTTCGTATAGAAATGTTGGGATTGACCACTTATAGTCCTTTTGTTTGAAGGGGCGTAACATTTCGTAAAGCCATTTGGAACTAACAATAACCCGAAACAATTCTTTTTTGGAGAAGCAAAGTTTGCCTCTTTTTTTTCTCACTATGTGGGGGTTGAAACCTAAAGACCTTGCGACATCACAAAAATTTTGAATCAGCTCCGTGTCCGTAGACTCTAAACACACATCATAGTTTCTCGATGAGGGGTTATACCGCAAGAACCCGTCTCCAATTATCAAGCCACAAAAGTATCCAAAACTCCTACTGGCTGGGGTTGCTGCATAACGCATATAGGGAGGTATAGTCTTTTTACTACTCAAGCGTCTCCCTTTACCCTTTTTATGTCTCTTTGAAGAATTGGTAGGGGAAGTTTTTATATGTTCCGCTTGTCTGTTTTAGGGTTATTTTTATGCCGTATAATCCTGCTATTGGTGGGAAGCGTATTATTGGTTGGGCTTGGATGCCTGCGTATGTTTCTTCTCCATGGGGTTTGTATTCTCCGTTTTGTTGAATTTTAACGTATCTTCTGATTGTTACTGTGTCTGTGTTTGTCATTTGGCTTAGGTCTATGTAGCCTTCAAGGTTCATTATTCCTTGTGCCTCTAGGACTGTCTGTTCTGTTCCGTCCGCTGTTACTGTGCCTTCGGCTAAAATCTGTTTTCGGGTAAACCTTGCGATTGAGACGCTCATTTTTAGCCCTTTTTAATATATTGCGAAGCCTCTTATTTTAGCTGTTTTTTGAGCTTCAACAGTGAGTATTAGTTTTTGTATTTTTGGAGATGTGAACTCGAAGGTTACGTTTTCTCCTGGCTGGAGGGGTGTTTCTTTTTGGTGGACGTTGATGCCTGGGTAAACTTCGTCTGGTCCGTCGTTGAAAAGGGTGACTGCGAACATTGGGGTGTATGGGTAGTGTTCTATGAAGTTTATTGTTTCAGTTTCGGTTACTGTGATTTTTATTGGGTAAATGTTGCCTTTAGGTTTAGCTTGAAGCTGTTCTAGGCGGTGTAGCCTTTCAGCTATCTCGTCTAGGAGTGCAGCCTGCAAAACTTCTGGGCGTATAAACTTTTCCTGTTTAGACTCAGCCATACTTATACTCTCTAATAGCCTTTTTTGCTTTTTCAATTTCGCTTATAGGAATGTATGTTTGTGAAGGCTGAGTTTGCGGTTGCTTATTTGTATAGGCTAAGTAAGCTAGGAAGCCTAGAAAACCGAAGAAGCCTAAAAATCCAAGGATAACTAAAACTTTTTCTAAATCGTCCATTAAGCTGCCTCCTTGGCTGTGCGTTTAACCCTTAAGCCTTTTGTTCTTCCAGTGATGGGGTCGCGTACGAACTCCCATTCTTCTAGGTTGGCGTAGGTTTTGGCTGTTGTGCTTTTTGAGTGGGTGAAAAACCAGAGTAGCGCTATTCCTATGGGGATGCCTAGGAGTAGCCCGGCTGCAAGGATTAGCCAGTCTTTTTCAGTCAAGTTTTTCACTATTTGAAATATTTGTGGTGTGTGGTTAAAAAGTTTAGCTCCAAACTAGGTTGTACATTTGCAGGTATAGGTTTTCGCATTGTCTGTTTAGGTAGTCTATTGCTTTTGGTGTTTGTAGGATTTGAGTGTTTTCCGGGTTTTTCATTAGTAGGGCGTATATTCTTGGCACGTTTGTTACGGCTTGTTCGAATTCTGGCCAGTATAGGCGCATGGCTGCTTTGAATATTGGAAGTATGGATGGGTTTGTTAGGTTGTAGTGGTTGCAGATTATGGTGAAGAGGTCTAGGTTTTGGTTTATGGCTGTTTTTAGGTTTTCAGGTGTTAGGTAGCCTACGAAGTAGCTTACTAGTTGTCTGACGATTTTTTCAGGGTTCTTGCTTCTGAGGGCTTTCTTCAGTTGTTTCGCGATGTTTTCTAGGTTTGGTTCTGGCAGCTGGTTTTTCCTCCGTTTCAGGTTTGGCTTCCTGTTTTGGTTGTTCAGGTATTTCTGTTTTTGCCTCCGGCTCTTTCGGCGTTTCAGCTGTGGGCTGTTCTGGCTGTTTGGTTTCTGTGGAAACTGCGACTTCTGGTGTGGAAATCACTATTGGGGTTTCTGGGGGTGTTGTTGGGGGTGTTTCTGGATGGGTTACTGTGGTGATTGGGATTTTCTGAACTTCTTTTGGCGGCGGTTTCTCTTGTGGCCATCTTTGGGCTAGTGTTTGAACTGTTTTCAGTCCTTCTCTAACCCATTTGTCTATCATTTTGTAGGTGTCAACTTTGCCTTCTTTGGTTACTGGTATTTCTTCCTCTTTTGGGGTGAAGGCGCTTGTTATTACTTCAGATATTCTTTTCGCTATGGTTTCTGAAACTTCGCTGGAAAGGGTTTGTTCTATTTGTTCTCCTAGGCTTTGAAAGAAGGTGCGTTTTTCGTTTTCGCTCATGCCTTTTGTTTTTTCAGCTAGGAGTTGTTGAAGTTGGCTTATCTGTTCTTTGTATGGGGTTATTGCTTCCTGTATTTTTTCTGTTAAGAGTTTTTCCTGTTCTATTTTTTCTTTCATTTCTTTAAGTTCTTTTTCTAAGCGTTCAGCTCTTTCTTCTGCTTCTTCAGCTTTTTTGCCTAATAGAAGTTTTTCAATGTTTGCTTGGTATTCTGTGAAGCGTTTTTCCCATTTCTCTAATAGTTCATCTAGGTCTGAGCCTTTTTTGGAGGCTACTCCTGCATCGTTTAGGGCTTTAACTACTGCTGAGGCTATGGCTTCAGGCGTCATTTGTTTTCTGCCTCGTTTTTCTTCTCGTCTTTCTCGCCAGTCGTCAAGCATTTCTTGAACGAGAAGCCATCTTGTCATTGGGTCTAGTTCTTCCATTCCGCCGCCTTTGAATAGGCTCATGATGTCGAATTCTTCTGTTCGCCTAGGTTTTTCTTCAACTGGTTTTTCTTCTTCTTTTATTTCTTCACTCATTTTTATTCCTCCATACGTGCGAATTTAACTATGTTTTGGTTTATGAGTTTGACTATTCCGCTTTTAGGGTTAAGTTTGAAGCCTGCCCTTTTAAGGAGGGCTACGGCTAAGGCTGACTCGTTTACAAGTCTAATTACGTTGCGCGCGTGTTCTAGGGGGTTGTAGCTGGATTCGTAATACCTTACTATGCGCCTAAGCTCTTCAAGCTCTTTTTCAAGCTTCTCGTATTTTTCGTGGGCTACCCGCCATTCGGCTATTTCCTTTTCCCATGGGAAAGTGTGAAGTTGGGTTGTTGGTATGCCGTGCACTTGGGTTGCGTGTTCCGCAAGGGTT
>Ga0078972_1007469_pt1 | contig 24235 bp, 22 predicted proteins | sample YelNatPaOPGAMG01_FD_67568 | JGI IMG/M metagenome (GOLD analysis project Ga0078972, IMG submission 67568) | Hot spring thermophilic microbial communities from Obsidian Pool, Yellowstone National Park, USA - OP-RAMG-01 (SPADES assembly) (version 2) | ecosystem: Environmental > Aquatic > Thermal...
AGGACCAGGGGGAAAGGGGGGTTGAGTGGGGGGGGCGGCCGCTTCCCCCCCCCAAAAGGCGGCCCGGCGGGGGGCGGGCGGGAAAACCCCCCTGCCCCACCAATGCATACTGGACGTGACTTTCGAAGGTGTTAAATGGAAGACCAAGTTTTCGATATCGATTTTGGCGAGCAAAAGCGCGCCCCCGTCGTGGGCATCGACCTCGGCACAACCAACAGCCTGGTCGCCTTCATGGATCTGACCGGGCCGAAGGTGATCGCGGGCGCCGGCGGCGAGCGGCTGGTGCCGAGCGTGGTCTACGCGTCGCCGAGCGGCGAGATGCTGGTCGGCGAGCCTGCGCGCAAGATGCTGATCGACGATCCCGGACGCGCCATCTATTCCGTGAAGCGCCTGATGGGCCGCGGCTTGGCCGACGTTCAGGAAGAGCTCGCATTATTTCCGTTTCGCGTGGCTTCGGGCAGCGAATCCGTCCTGCGCCTGGAGCTCGGCGACCGCACCTTCACGCCGCCGCAGATCTCCGCCCAGATCCTGCTGCAACTCCTGCATAACGCCGAGGCGTACTTCGGCGAGCCGGTGACGCAAGCCGTCATCACCGTGCCCGCATACTTCAACGACGCGCAGCGGCAGGCCACGCGCGACGCCGGGCGCATCGCCGGCCTCGACGTGCTGCGACTGGTGAACGAGCCCACCGCCGCTTCGCTCGCCTACGGCCTCGACAAGCGCAAGGAAGGCACCGTCGCCGTCTACGATCTGGGCGGCGGCACGTTCGACATCTCCATCCTGCGCATCCGCGAGGGAATCTTCGAGGTGCTCGCCACCAACGGCGACACGCACCTGGGCGGCGACGATATCGACAATCGCCTGCTGCGCATCGCGCTCGAGGACATACGCTCGGAATGGGGCGAGGATATCTCGCACGACGGCTCGGCTGTCCAGACCGTGCGCCGCGCGGTGATCGAAGCCAAGGAACGCCTGTCGTTCGCCCTGCGCACGACCATCGATGTCGAATACCGCGGCCGCAAGTACCAGCGCGAGATCACGCGCGAGCAGTTCGAGGGACTGGTGCGCGACATCGTGGACCGCACGCTGGCGCCCTGCCGCAATTGCCTCAAGGACGCCGGGCTCACGCCCGAGCAGATCGACGAGGTGGTGCTCGTCGGCGGCTCGACGCGCATTCCGCTCGTCCGCCGGGCCGTGGAAAACCTGTTCCGCGCGCGCCCGCACACCGAGCTCAATCCGGATGAAGTCGTGGCGCTCGGCGCCGCCGTGCAGGCCGGTATTCTCACCGGCGCCGTCGGGGACAAGCTGCTGCTCGATGTCACGCCGCTCTCGCTCGGCATCGAGACGCTCGGCGGCATGGTCTCCAAACTTATCCACCGGAACTCGACCATCCCGGCCAGCGCCACCGAGACCTTCACGACCGCGGTGGACGGCCAGCGCAACGTGCTGATTCACGTCGTTCAGGGCGAGCGCGAGATGGTGAAGGATTGCCGCAGCCTGGCGCGCTTCGACCTGAAGGACATTCAGCCGATGCCCGCCGGCATGGCGCGCATCGAGGTGCAGTTCCTCATCGACGCGAACGGCATCCTGAACGTCACCGCGCGCGATCAGCGCACCGGCAAGGAGCAGTCCGTCGAGGTGAAGCCGTCCTACGGGCTGACCGACGAGCAGGTCGAGGCCATGATCCGCGAATCGTTCGACCACGCCGAGGAGGACTTCAACGAGCGGCAGGTTCGCGAGGCGCGCGTCGAGGCAGACGCGATCCAGGCCGCCGTCGAGAAGGCCCTGATGAACGACGCCTGGAACGAGATGAGCGACGAGGAGAAAGCGGCCATTGAGCAGGCGCGCAACGAGCTGGCTGTGGCATACCACTCCGACAACTACCTGCTCATCCGCCATCAGATCGAGAAACTCAACCGCGCGACGATGCGACTGGCCGAGCTCATGATGAACACCGCCGTCCGCAGCGCGCTCAAGGGCACGAAGATATGACCTGGCGCGACCCCGAAGACATCGCGCTCGCCCTCTGCGATTTGTACCCGGACCAGAACCCGCTCGAGGTGCGCTTCACCGATCTCCGCCGGCGCGTCCTCGCCCTGCCCGGTTTCGACGACGATCCCGCCGCTTCCTCCGAGCCCATCCTCGAAGCCATCCAGATGGCCTGGCTCGATGAATGGCAGGACCGGCAATAACCTAAGTGTGGGGTGGACGCCCTCGTCCGCGGCCGACCCTCTGGTCGTCCTGCTTGTTGCACCCGGACAGGCCGGCCGGGCGGCCTGAACTCCCTGATTACAAATTTTGTTATAGTGAAAGGGCTTATGCGCGCCGAGCAATTGCGAGCAGCTCGCCTCGCGGCGGGCCTGACACAACAGCAGGCAGCCAAACGGCTGGGCATCTCCCAAGCGTATCTCGCATTGCTCGAACATGGCCTGCGTCCCGTAACGGCCAGCCTGAGTTTGAAGATAACGAAGCTTTTCCGCTTGGGACCCACTACTCTGCCGCTCGAAACCGGCCGTGTCGATTCCTGGAATTCCGCCTCAATCGCCGCGGCGCTTGCCAGCCTTGGGTATCCCGGATTTCGCCACTTGCGGCGCAGAGCCAGGAGCAATCCTGCGGTCGTCGTCCTGGCAGGCATTACAGCACAAGATGTGGAAGTCCGAGTGATCGAGGCGCTGCCTTGGGTCATGATTCGCTACAGCGATCTCGATTGGGACTGGCTGATACGGGAATCCAAGTTGAGGGACGTTCAAAACAGGCTCGGATTCCTGGTCACGTTGGCCCGGCAGGTCGCAGAAAAGCACGGCGAAGCCGCAGTGGCTGTGTGCCTTCGGCATGTCGAAACGGCATTGGAACACGCGCGCCTGGCTCGTGAGGACACGTTGTGCCAGGCCTCGCTTTCAGATGCCGAGCGCCAATGGCTCCGGCAGGCGCGTCCGAAGGATGCCCGTCATTGGAACTTGCTGACGGATTTGGATTCCGAGTCCTTGCCATATGCCGCATGATAGGCCGCCCGAGCCCTGGCATTCATTCTTTCTTGATATCGACAGAGCTCTCGATTTCCCGGTCGCCATCCATTGCATCGGCGGGTTCGCAATGTCAATGCTCCATGGCTTGCCTCGGCCGACCATTGATGTCGATTGCATTGCTGTGCCGAGCGCCTGATCATCATGTTTCCGGGGACCTACTGCAAGCTCGGCCTCATGGGCCTGGAAGCGCACGACCTCGCATTATCGAAATTGGAGAGGAACTCCGCCCGCGACCGGGAAGACGTGAAATACCTCGCCCGGTCCGCTCCTCTCGATCTCAGTGTCCTCGAACGTCGTTATGAAGTGGAGCTTGGTCCGTATCTTGCAAACCCGGAGCGGCACGATCTGACTTTGCGTATGTGGCTCGAGATGCTGCGCCGCTGAGTCCCGCGGAGCTATACTTCCCCACGTGCCCAAGGCCCTCAAGCGAATCGTCTTGGGACTCGCCGCCCTGTTTGCCTGGTCGTTCCTGTTCGCCAAGCACGACCCCGCGCTGCGCAACGTCATCCGGCAACCCGATCGCCCGCGAGCGTGATGAGCACGGCGAACCTTCCTGAGCGCGCCGTTGGGATTCGGATAGCGGCGACGAGTACCGTTCTGGCATGTTATACTTTAAGGGTTTGCAGGGCCGATAGCTGTCTGCCTTGTCTCCAAACCCAGGAATTCAACCCTATGCCGAAGGTTAAATCGCATCGCGGCGCGGCCAAGCGCTTTAAGAAAACGGGCACCGGCAAAATCGTTCGCCACCACTCGTTTGCGCGCCACATCCTGACCTCGAAGGCGCGCTCCAGAAAGCGCAAGCTGCGTCAGGGCGTTGTCGCCGATCCCGCGAACCAGTTTGCACTGAAGCAAATGCTTCCGTATTAGTCCGGCGCACGACAGCGCCGGCGCCAGAGCGCGGACGGTGTGCGGGGCACGTACCCGAGCCGCCTCGAACATGCCCACAAGGAGGTAAACGTGCCTAGAGTAAAACGTGGAACCAAGCGGCGCGCCACACGCCGCAAGACACTCAAAGCCGCATCCGGCTATTTCTTAACCAAGAGCAAGCTGAACCGCTCCGCGCAGGAAGCGGTCGAGAAGGCGGGCGTCTACGCATACGTCGGCCGCCGCCAGAAGAAGCGCGATTTCCGCTCCCTCTGGATCGTCCGCATCAATGCCGCCTGCCACGCCGCGGGGATCTCCTACAGCCGCTTCATCGATGGCCTGAAGAAGGCGGGCGTCAACCTGAATCGCAAGGTCCTGGCCGATATCGCCGCCAAGGACGAGGCCGCGTTCCGCCTGCTTGTCGAAAAAGCCAGAGCCGTTGTACAGTAACAAGTCATGGAACTGCTGCGCGACCAGGAAATCGATTCGCTCGACGCGCTCGAACAGCGAATCCACCAGGCGATCGACCTGGTAGCAAGCATGCGCCGGGAGAGAGACGAGGCCCTCGCCGAAGCCTCCGGGCTTCGCGAGAAGATAGCCGGCCTGACCCGGGAAGTGGAAGCGCTGCGCGCCGAGCGGATCGAGGTGCGCAGCCGCATCACCAAGCTCTTGGGCCAGATCGATTCGCTAGCCGGCGCATAGGTTCCAGCCCATGGCGGGCGACCGGAAATCCGTTCAGGTCACGATTCTCCACCAGACGTACACCCTGCGTGTGGCGGATAACGAACGGGAAGTTCAGGAGCTCGCCGACTCCGTCGATCAACTCATGTCGGCGATCGCGGCGCGCTCCGCGAACGCCGATTCCCTCCGTGTCGCCGTCCTCGCCTGCCTGCATCTGGCCGACCGCCTGCGCGCCCTGGAGCGCGACCTGAACCAGCTCAAGCAACGTGTGGATAGCAAAAGCGAGCAGTTCCGGCTCTTGCTGGACCAGGTGATCGAGAAGCGCTGAATTTCGGGGACAGGCTACGCAATCCCCAATTGCGGAATGGCCGGACGGGAGGCGGCAGCGTTGCTTCGCCGCTCAGTAAATGCGCTCCTGCCGCTTCAGCGTTCCGAACGAGCCCAGGTTCGCCACCTGGAACGACAGCCGGAACTGCGTGTCGTTGCGCCCGCCGATGTTTCCGAAACGGATATACTGCAAGCTGACGCCGCAGCAATCGGTGTTGTAGGTGAACTGGGTCGTCGCGTAGCGGAGCACGCCCTGGCGGAAATCGTAGACCGGGCTGAAACGCACGCTCCAGCCGGGTTTGGTCACCTCGCCATAGCCGATCGTGCCTTGAAGCTGGCTCGCGCACGGGGACAGCAGGCTGAGCTCGCGGTCCGCGTACGCCTGGCATAGGTTGCTGTACGTCGTCAGTGGCTGCCCGGGCTGCTGAAGCGGAACGGCCGCCACCGTGGTGTGCCCGAGCGAGAAGATGTACTTTCCAAACCGCGCATCCGCCGTGATCCCGCTGTCCACCATCTTCCCGCGCAGGGGATCGTAGTCGGCCCGCCACTCGACCCCGAACCCGCCTTTCGGGCTGATGCGCAAGCTCGAGCTCACCGGCGAGTAGTTCCGTGGGCCGTCCAGGAACGCGAACGGGCTGAACTCCATTGTGCTCAGCACGATATTCCGCTGGCCGGGGATCACGGCCCCCCCGAACGTCGGGTCGAAGTACCGCTGCTGGGCGACCCGCCAGGTGAGGATCTCGTTGACCGAGCCGTTGCGCTTGGCGTAGAGCCGGTTGGTCACGGCAAATTCGACCTGGTTCGTGTTCGAATACAGCTCGGTCTCATCGAAGGGAATCAGTTGATCAAATACATTCACTCCTGTGATGTAAGTGTATGTAGCATCGGCCTCTATGACGTGTTTTAACTGGCCGAGCCACTTCGGCCCGTTGTAGATTCGCTCCAGCGAGGGCAGCTCCAGCGTAGTCCCAAACTCACGAGCGCGCCGGTTAATGTTCTGCCCGATGATGTCGTATCCCTGCCGGCTCTCCCCCCAATGCGATTCACGAACCGCAAAGCTCGGCGTCAGCGTGAATCCCTTCCAGCCGAACGAGGTGGTGACGCGGGGATAGGCGTCGAGCCGTTCGAGAAACTGCCGCGTCTGAAACGCGAGCTGTGTGCGGCCGAGCAGCCCGGCGCTGGAATCCCAGGAAACCCAGATCGGCAGCTTATCCCAGATCTGGCGATCGACGCTCCTGTACTCCGCCTGCGGCAGCTTCCGGATAACGACGGTGTCGTTCGGCTGGTCGCTCTGGAAATTCTCCAGCCGCTGGAAGAGGAAGGTGACACCGTAGCCGTTCCAATCCCTGCCGACGAAGCCGGTGGAGTGGACCTCGGAGTTGGTGGCTTCGGTAAAGGAGTCCATGAAGTTTTGTCGGAAAACAAATGAACTCAAATAGTTTCCTTCAACGCGAGCATAGAATCCGTCACCTAGCTCCGAACGGCCGATGAAATTCAGCAGGTAGCCCCCCTGCTTCACGCGGGTCCCATCCGGCTGCAGCAGCCCACGGTCCTGGACGCCATAAAAGAGCAGGTTGAAATCGGTGCGGTCGTTCGGCTTGCCGCGGAAGTCGATGGTGTGCGCCGGCCCGCGCTCGGTGAAGTACTGCATCTGGTAGGTGGCGTCGTAGCTGCGGTTGATCGCCCAGTAGTAGCCGACGCCGACCATCTTGCCGCGGCGCGAGCTGTTGCCGATGTTGGGCGTCAGGAACCCGCTCTTGCGCGGAAGCTTTTCGAGCGACTTGTAAAAGTACGGCGCATAAAAAATCGGCACCTTGCCGCGGACCCAGAAGACGGTGCGGCGCGAGATGGCGCGCTCGTCGGGCACGATGTCGAACGTCGGTCCTTTCAGGACCCACCAGGGATTCGGCATCTTGCAGTTGGTGATGAAGCCGTCGTGCAGGATGTACTTTTCCTTCAGTTTTTCCGCCCACTTGCCGCCAAAGGTGAAAGGATTTTCTGTGGTCAGCAGGCCGGGCTTGGCGTCGATGTCGAGCCTGGCCGAGCCGCGCACGTTGTAAAACTTCCCCGTATCGCTGTCGAGGTAGTACTCGGCGCGGTCGGCCCAGAGTTCCTCGCCCTGCTCGAAGTGCTGGAGGTAAACATTGCCGCGCGCTTCGACGTAGCCGGTATCTTCGTTATAGTCGATGTCGTCTGCTTTGAGCAGGAACTCGGCGGTCTCGACGTAAGATTTGCCGCGCAGGCGATACCACGGGCCGTCTTTCATGCCGCGGTCGAGCGCGCCCACCTGCACATAGCCCACGGGCACGGGATTCGGGCGCTGGATGCGCAGACGCCGCGCGGGGTGCTGCGGCGCGCTGGCGGCAGGCAGGGGAATCGCGTGATCGCCGGCGGCGAGGGGTAGAGCGGAACCCCGCTCCTGCGCCTCGGCGCCGAGGACCGCGATGGCAATTAAAAAAAGTACGTGACAAATACGCCCGATTATGTTACTAACTCCAAAGGACCACGTGCGCGGCGATTCGGGTACAAAGATCAAGCGATCATCCTAGCACGGAGACGCAGAATCGCCCGAACGCGTTGCGCGGGGTCGAGGAAAACCGATGCGTTGCCCCTATTGCGGATGCTCGAACGGCGAGGACGAGCACCGCTGCCGCCGCTGCGGCCGCCGCTTACAGCCCCTGCCGGCGGTTGTGTACCCGGTCGAGAATTCCGCCGCCGTCCGGGCCCCGGAACCGGTCGCGCCCGCGCGCGCCGCGCCGGCCGTCGAGGAGCCTCCGGCGCGCCGGGCGGTCCCGCGCCAGGCGGCGCTGTTCGAACGTCCGAACGTCATTCCGTTTGAAACAATCGCGCCCGAGCGCGTTTCCGAGCGGCTGCGCGGCAATCGCGCCCGCCGGCAGGCGGCGCCGCGGCAAACGGCTGCGCCGCCGGCGGCCGGCGGCCAGCAGAACCTGTTCGCATCGGCTCCGGCGGGAAGGCCTTCGGCTGCGCCGCATCCGACGGTCCGCGACGAAGCGGCGATCGCTCCGCTGATGCTGCGCGCGCAGGCGGCGGCCGCCGATGCGGCTCTTTGCGGCATCGGCCTGGCCGTGGCAGCCCTGGCGTTCCACTTCATGGGCGGGCGGTTCCTCTTCACCAGGGCCACGGCGTTGTTCTGGGCCGGCGCGGCCGGCGCCATGGTGGTGTTCTACCACGCGTTCTGGTCGATTCTCGGGCGGGAGACCGCGGGCATGCACGGCTGCGGCCTGCGCGTGCTCACCTTCGACGGCAATCCGCCGGCATGGAAGCAGCGCGTCCAACGCCTGCTCGCGGCCGCCATGGGCCTCGGCGCCCTCGGACTCGGCATCCTCTGGACGCTCACGGACGAGGAAACCCTGGCCTGGCACGACCACATCACGCAGACCTTCCCGACGGTGCTCGAGGGGAACCCTTCGAGTTTCCATAGGACGTAGGCCCGGCGGGCCTCCCTGGGCTCGAGGTTCCGGCCGGGCATTCACCGATCGTTCTCGCAAAGACGCGAAGGCCGCAAAGACGCAAAGAATGGGGTGGACCCCATCGGTGAGACACGGTGGAAAGACACACTTTACCATTCGCTGCAAAATGCTATTGGTTGGTTCTTTGCCGTCGTAAGATCGGCTGCCGGTGAAGCGGAGACGGGCTCTGCCGGCGGGCAACCCGATCGAGGAATAGCCGGCCGGAACTCATCGCGGACGATGAGCCGGGCGCGCTCCTTCCGTCGCGTCCTGAGACTGGGCCCGGGGACCGACCAACGGGAGGCGGGCGCCGGCGCGCGCGGGAGGGCCCTGCCGGCCATGAGTCGCACCCGAAGCCGCAGACCGCGAAGGCGGGGCGAAGCGGATGAGATTCCACTTTCCCCGGTTCTCCGCTGCTAAAATGAGTACCATCTATGAGTTCTGCTCTCCGTAATTCCGCCATCGCGCTATGCGTGGCCGCGGTGGTCGGATTCTCCGCGATGCAAGTGCGCACTCAGAAGAAATCTGCAGGGCCGGCGGCGGGCTCCCCAGCCAAGGCACAGGCGGCGAAGACTCAGACGCCGAAGAAAACCGCGCTCGATAAAGCTACGCTCGAAGCCTACGTGCGGCACCTTTACGTGTGGGGGCCGGACATCAACGTCGAGATCGCGAACCCGCAGCCCTCGAAACAACTGCCGGGCTTCGATGAGGTGACGGTCCATGCCTCGGCCGGCGGCGCCAGCCAGGACGAGACGTTTCTGGTGTCCCAAGACGGCCAGAAGATCCTGAAGGCGATGGTGTTCGATGTAAACCAGAACCCGTTCAAACCCGATCTGGACAAGTTGAACACGCAGTTTTCGCCGAGTTACGGCACGCCGGGCGCGCCCGTGGTGATCGTAGTGTTCACGGATTTCGAGTGCCCGTTCTGCAAGGAAGAGGCGAAAATGATGCGCGACAACCTGCTGAGCGCCTATCCCAAGCAGGTGCGCGTGTACTTCAAGGATTTCCCGCTCGAGTCGATTCACCCCTGGGCGAAGGCGGCCGCCATGGCCGGGCGCTGCATCTTCCGCCAGAACGCGGGCGCTTTCTGGGCGTACCACGACTGGGTGTACGAGCACCAGTCGGAGCTGACGCCGGACAATTTCAAGGACCAGGTGCTGGCGTTCGCCAAGGAAAAACAGCTCGACACGCTGCAACTGACGCGGTGCATGGACACGCGGGCGACCGAGGCCGAGGTGGACAAGAGCATCGCGGAAGGCAAGGCGCTGGACATCAACTCGACGCCGACGCTGTTCGTGAACGGGCGCCGGCTGGTGGGGCAGGTGGCGTGGCCGAACCTCCGCCAGATCATCGATTACGAGATCGGGTACCAGAAGGTGGCGCACAACGCGGGCGAGGACTGCGGGTGCGAAGTGAGCCTGTCGCCGGTGTCGAAGTAATCGCGCCGGCTGCCTAACGTTCCGGCGGGCGGGATCCGATAAGCCTTACAGGCGCGCTTGCGCGCCGCCTTGCGATGCCACGAAAGAAATTGCCGCCGTTGATTCTGCATCCGTTTGCCGACGCCGCCGGGCCGGTGAAGCTGGCGGAGGGATCGCGGGCGGGGCTGGCGCTGAGCGGAATCCTGCCCGCGGAGGAAGAGGATGCGGAGGTGCTGGAGCGCAAGCTGCTGGAGGGCCGCTACTGCGAGCTGTCCATGCTGTTCTACCTGGGCAAAGACGTATTGCGGTGGATGGACCAGTGCGCGGAGGCGCTGGAGCGGGCCCAGGGCGGGGGAGAGGGGACGCGCGCGGAGTCCTTCGGCGCGTTGCTGATCGAGGACCCGCCGGCGGCGGTAACTGAAAAGCTCCACGCCTGGGGCGTCTCCGAGCACAAGACGATTTTTGCGCGCGCGCTGGGCCTGCACGCCGTTTTCGACGAGCTGCCCGAGCGCACGCGGCTCTCGCGCGAGTTCGTGCGTCATTACCACCGTTTCGCCGACCAGATGTTCGTCTGCCGGCAACAACTCTTCCCGTTCCTGCCGGCCAGCTCCGACGAGTTCGATTTTGAAATCTACGCCTCCAACGAGTACTCGCAAATGCTCGAGCGCGAGTGGGGCGAGGCGCCGAACTGAGCCTACGCGCCGATCACCATATTGCCGCTGACGTTGATCTTCGCCTTGATGAGATCCGAGACGATGTCGCGCTTCTTCGCGGCGTTCAGAACTTTTTCGAAGACCTCCGGATCCCCGAGTTCGACTCGCGCACGCACGGCGAGATCGACGGAGGTAATTTCCCAGCGGTCTTTGTTCTGCTCCAGAAGATAGGTGCAGGTCACCTCGATGCGATGCGGCGTCATGCCGCTGTCGACGCATTCAGCCGCAAGCTGCATGGCGTAGCTCTGAGCGTGCGCCGCCGCGAGCAGTTCCTCCGGGCTCGTCATGTTGGGACCGTACAACTTGGCGCCGAAGCGCGAGTTGAAGTCGTAGGCCGCGCGCGAGAGCACGCCGCTTTGCGTGCTGGCGGCGCCAATCCCCGCGTCGAAGCTTCCTTCCCAGACCGCGATCGCTTTCTTTTCCAAGTGCTTACCCTCCCTGACTTCAGGTTATCTCTTATAGGCGGACGGGCAGACAAGCGAGCTGCCGGCCGCCAAGGCGTTGCGCCGTGCCGTTGAGCGGCGCCTGCGCGAAGCTTCTTCCGCCTGCGCGCCGTTGACGGCGGATACAATGTCGGCGCGATGATGCAAATCGCGCCTCCCGGCGCTTCGCTGCGAGCAGATTCGGCAACCTTTACAAACCGGATTTCGTCATTGGATAGTAGTAGAAGAACCAAGCTGCCGTTCAGTCGCTCGTGGTGTGGAGGTTTCTTGCGGAAATTCACGTTCCCGGCGCTCTTATTATGTTTTGGCCTCTTAGCCCAGACCGCGCCGCTCGCTTTCCTGGCTTTTGATACAAGAGCCGCTCAGCCCGGGCGCCTGCCCGATGGCTGGCGCATCAAGCTAACCGCCGGAACCCCCGATGTTTCCGTGATTGGCGACGGCCAGGGCTACGTGCTGCGCATGAAGAGCCGCAGCGCGTCGTTCGGCGTCGAGCGCGGCGTCGATATCGACGTGAGCAAGTTCCCCTATCTCGATTGGAAATGGAAGGTTGCCGAGCTGCCGCGCGGCGGCGACTTCCGCCACAGCCGCACCGACGACCAGGCGGCCCAGGTGCTGATCGTCTTCAGTGACCGGCGCGTGCTGAGCTATATTTGGGATTCGACGGCTCCGAAAGATACGGTGCAGAGCGCAAGCAACATTCCGCTGGTCCACATTTTCGCCTTCGTCTGCCGCTCCGGCGCCGCGGATCTCAACCAGTGGGTCACGGAGTCGCGCAACGTCGCCGCGGATTACAGCCGCGCCTACGGCCACTCCGCGCCGAACGTGAAGGGCATCCGGCTCCAGATCAACAGCCAGCACACCGGCACCGAGGCCGAAAGCTATTTCGGCGACGTGGCCTTCCGCAGCGCGCCGTGACGCTCCTCGCCCGTTGCTGCGTGCTCGTCACCGGCGGGACGGGTTTCGTCGGCAGCCATCTTGTCGAACGCCTTTGCGAACTGGGGATATCTGTGCGCTGCCTCGTGCGCCGCAGCAGCCCGCTCGATCGCCTTCCGCCCGCGGTTCAGTTGGTTTACGGCGATTTGCGCGGCGGCGCCGGACTGCGCGAGGCGATCGAGGGCGCCGGTGTCGTCATTCACGTGGCAGGGGTCACGAAGGCGCTCGAGCGGACCGAATTCTATCGGGGAAACGTGGACGGAACGCGGAATCTGCTGGCCGCCTGCGAGGAAACGGGCCCGGCGCGCTTCGTGCATGTAAGCTCGCTGGCGGCGATCGGCCCCTCGCCCGACGGCCGGCCGCTCTCGGAGGACGCCGAGCCGCACCCGCTCACGCATTACGGCAAATCGAAGCTCGCCGCCGAGCGCGCGGTTCTGGAATCGAAGCTCGCGCCGCGCGCCGTGATCGTGCGGCCGGCGGTGGTCTTCGGCCCGCGCGACACCGACGTTTTCGAGATTTTTCGGGCCGCGAACAAGGGCCTGCTGGTGCGGATCGGACGTGCGGAATCGCTGGCCGCGATGATCTATGTGAAGGACCTTGTGGAAGCGCTGATCGCCGCCGCTTCGGTGGAATGCGCGGCCGGGCGCGCGTACTTCGCGGCAGCACCGAAAGCGGTCTCCTGGACCGGGCTTGCGGGAACGGCCGCCGCGATCATGGGCCGGAAGCTGCGGACGGTTTCGGTGCCGCCCGCGGCGGCGTATGCGGCGGGTTGGTGCGCGGAGATGGCGGCGCGGCTGCGCGGCAGGCCGGGCATTGTTTCGCGCGAGAAGGTGACCGAAGCGCGCTGCCCGTACTGGGTGTGCGACACGCGCCGCGCCGAGGCGGACCTCGGCTTGCGCACGCGGCCGCTGGCCGAGGGCGTGGCCGAAACTCTGGCGTGGTACAAGCAGGCGGGCTGGCTGAAGTATTAGAGAGGCGGATCGGACGAGGCATTTCCAAAATACGGCAGCCGAGGCCCATGACGGGCGCACGGCGCGCCGAATTCCGCAAGTTCCTCGGGCGTCCCTCTGCTTGCGCTCGGAAGCGGCGCGCGCCCCATGGTATAACTGAGCCGAATGGCTCATGTCGCGGCGCGGCCTCCCGCTCTTCTGGGATACACGCAAAAGATCACTTGCGGCTTCTGGCACGTCGATGTGCTGATCACGGCGTATCTGGCCGCTACAGGGCTGCTGATCGCCGCGTTCTATTCCCGAGTGCCGGATGCCGGCTGGCTGCTCGCGGCGCATGCCGTCGCGATCGCCTTGATTGCCGCGGCGGCGAAGATCGAGCCCGGTGAGGGCATGGGCGGGTACCGGCTCGTCTCTATCTTTCGATATTGGTATCCGCTGCCTTTCGTCGCGGCCTGCTACAAGGAAATGGCGATTCTGATCCCGCCTACCCGCGGCATCGCGCTCGACGCGCAGGTCGCCGCGCTCGATTACCGCATCTGGGGCGCGAATCCGACTGTGTGGCTGGAGAACATATCGGCGCCCTGGCTGACGGAGTTTCTGCAAATTGCTTACACGCTGTTTGTGCCGGCGGTGCTGCTGGTAGCGGCGGTCTTGTGGAAGCAGGGACGATTACAGGAGTTCCGATATTATGCGTTGTTAATATCGGCTGGGTTCCTTGCTTCTTACTTAGGCTATTGGCTGGTTCCGGTGCGCGGACCGCGTTTCCTGCTGGCGCACCTGCAAACCTCCGAACTGCGGGGCCTGTGGCTGTTTCCCTATCTTCAGCACGCGCTCGACAAGCTGGAATCGGCGCACTATGATTGTTTCCCCAGCGGGCATGTGGAGTTAACGCTGTTGGCGTGCTGGGGCAGCCGCCTGATCTCGACGAACCTGTTTCGTACTTACTTCGTATACTCTTTGGTAATCGTGTTTGCCACGGTCTATCTGCGGTATCATTACACGATTGACGTGTTTGCGGGCGCTCTTGTGTCTGCGGTCCTGATCGCCGTGCTTGAGCGCTTCCATCGCGAGTCCGCTTACCGCCGAGGTTGATGATTCGTTTGCCGAAGAGGACGTGAGTGCCACAGGTCGAAGTTGTCCCGGTTCGGGATGCGCGCGCTTCGCGGCAGTTCCTGGACTTTCCGTATTCTCTCTATGCGAACGACCCGTACTGGGTGCCGCCCCTGCGGATCGCGCAGAAAGAACTTTTCGATAAACGCAAACACCCTTTCCATCGGCACGGGGAAGTAGAGTGTTTCCTGGCCCTGCGCGAGGGTCGGGTTGCCGGCCGCATCGCCGCCATACTGGATCGGAATTACAACCAGTATCATGGCGATCATACCGGTTTTTTCGGCTTCTTCGAGGCCGAGCGCTCGCAAGCGGTGGCGGACGAGCTGTTTGCGGCCGCGCGGGCGTGGCTGAAAGATAGGGGAGTTGAAGTAATAAGGGGTCCGGTCAACCCGTCTACTAACTACGAATGTGGTTTGCTTATAGACGGTTTCGATTCCAGCCCTTACCTGATGATGCCGCACAACCCGCCCTACTATGGCGAGCTCATCGAGCGCGCCGGCTTGCGCAAAGCTAAAGACTTGTACGCGCATTTGACCACCCCCGAGGCAGCTTCCGGAGCGCTTGACCGGCTGTACCGGCTCGAGAAGCGCGTGACGGCGGAAAATCGCGTGCGCGTGCGGCCGATCCGGCGCGAGGCGTTCGACGAGGATGTGGCGCTGGCGTGGCAGGTGTACAACGCGAGTTGGGGCCGGAACTGGGGTTTCGTGCCGATGACCCAGGATGAATTTTTCTTCATGGCAAAGGACATGAAATCCATCCTGGTCCCCGACTTCGTCCTGTTCGGCGAGGTGGATGGGAAAGTAGTCGGATTCACCCTGGCCCTGCCGGACATCAACCGGGCGCTAAAGCACGCAGGCGGTCGATTATTTCCACTCGGGTTGTTCAAAATCTTGTATCATAAACGCTCGATCAGAAGTTTGCGGGTTCTTGCGCTTGGCGTCGTGGAGCAGTACCGGACAGCCGGGGTGGCCGCTGGCTTCTACCTGGAACTGTTCCGGCGAGCGACGGCGTTAGGCTACCGGGAATGCGAGATGTCCTGGGTGCTCGAGGACAACACCTTGATGAACCGATCGATTGAAGCGATGGGCGGCAGGCGGTACAAGACTTATCGAATTTACGAATGGAACTGAATATGCGCAGAGCATATACCGAAGGCTCAACCGCGGTCGCCAGGAAGGCCACCGAAGCCTCCCGCGATTTGTTTCAGAAGTGCCGCGAGTTCACCCGTCCACAGGATTTCAAGTCAGCCGGCCTGTATCTGTACTTCGAGGTGTTCGGCGACCATGAGGACTGCGCGCCGAGCGAGATCCGGATGCGTGGCCGCAAGGTGCTGATGTTCGGGTCGAACGACTATCTCGGCCTGACCAGCCACCCGAAGGTGAAGGCCGCGGCGATGGAGGCGGTGCGGCGCTACGGCAGCGGCTGCAGCGGGTCGCGGCTGCTGAACGGGACGCTGGACCTGCACGTGGAGGTGGAGACGAAGCTGGCCGCGCTGGTCCGCAAGGAAGCGGCGATGATCTTCGGAACCGGGTTCCAGGCGAATTACGCCGCGCTTTCGGCGATCACCGACAAAGGCGACGTGATGGTTTGCGATCACAACCTGCACGCGAGCCTGGTGGAAGGCGCCCTGCGCTCAGACGCGCGCACGGTGCGATTCCGGCACAACGACCTCGATCACCTCGAGCGCTGCCTGCGCAACTGCTCACCGGAGGAAAAGGTTCTGATCGTATCGGAGGGCGTCTTCAGCATGGAAGGCGACCTGGCGGACCTGGCGGGCACGGTGAAGCTGGCGAAGAAGTACCAGGCGCGGGTTTACGTGGACGAGGCGCATGGGATCGGGGTGCTCGGGCCCACGGGGGCCGGGGCGGCGGAGCACATGGGCGTGCTGGACGACATGGACATCGTCATGGGCACGTTCAGCAAGTCGCTGGCGGCGGTGGGCGGCTTCGTGGCATCCGAAACGGCGGTCATCGATTACCTGAAACACACGGCGCGGCCGTTCGTGTTCTCGGCGGCGCTGGCGCCGGCTTCGGTCGGCGCGGTGAATGCCGCCCTGGACGTGATTCGCGACGAACCGGAGAGGCGCCAGCGCCTGCTCTCCGTGGCGCGGTACCTGCGCGAGCAGCTGCGCTCGTGCGGCATGTACGTGCTGGACGGCGAGACGCCGATCGTGCCGGTGGTGGTTCCGGATGAAATCGATCTATGCCGGCTCTGCAAGGCGCTGCTCGAGGACGGCATTTACGTCAACCCGGTATTGCGGCCGGCGGCGACGCAGAACCTGCTGCGGATCTCGTGCACGGCGGCGCACACCGAAGCGCACGTGGACCGGCTGGTGGAAGCCATCGTACGTCTGGCCAGGAAGCTCGGAATCGACATCTGCGCCCAGGCTTAGAGCGCAGAGATCCGCTCCCTTACGGTCGCGGCTCCGAAACGGAGTCGTCGTAACTGAGCCGCAACCGTGAGGGAGCGGCCGCAGGGCAGCAGTAGCGTAAAGGGGAGTGGGTGAGATGGTGGCGATTCGATGCGGGCGTGCGCTTTGCGCCGCCCTGTTCTTCGTGTGCGCCGCGGCGGCTCAGGATACGGAGCGGACCTTCGAGGAGCGCGCGGCCGAGCTGGTTTCCAGGATGACGCTGGAGGAAAAAGCCCTCCAGATGCAGAACTCGGCGCCGGCGATTCCGCGGCTGGGCATCCCCGCCTACGACTGGTGGAACGAGGCGCTGCACGGCGTGGCGCGCGCCGGCGTCGCGACCGTGTTCCCGCAGGCCATCGGCCTGGCCGCGGCCTGGGACACCCGCCTGATGCACCGCGTGGCCGACGCGATCTCGACCGAGGCCCGCGCGAAGTACAACGAGGCCATCCGCAACGGCAATCGCGGCCGCTACTTCGGCCTCACGTTCTGGTCTCCGAACATCAATATTTTCCGCGACCCGCGCTGGGGGCGCGGCCAGGAGACCTATGGCGAGGATCCGTACCTGACGGGCCAGCTCGCGGTGGAATTCGTCCGCGGCATGCAGGGAAGCGACCTGCGGTACCTGAAGACCGTGGCGACGCCGAAGCATTTCGCCGTGCACAGCGGTCCGGAGCCGCTGCGGCACAGCTTCGATGCGCGCGCGGGCGAGCGCGACCTGGACGAAACGTATCTGGCCGCGTTCCGGGCGGCCATTGTGGACGGCAACGCGTATTCGGTGATGTGCGCGTACAACCGCGTGAACGGAACGCCCGCGTGCGCGGATCCGGCGCTGCTCGGGGAGGTCCTGCGCGGCGACTGGAAGTTCCCGGGTTACGTCGTCAGCGATTGCGGCGCCATCGGCGACATCTGGCGGGGGCACCAGTTCAAGCCATCGCTGGCGGAAGCGGCCGCGGCGGCCGTGAAGGCCGGAACGGATCTGGCGTGCGGCTCGGAGTACAAGGCGCTGCCGGAGGCGGTCAAGAGCGGCCTGCTGACCGAAGCCGACCTGGACCGCGCGCTGGTGCGCTTATTCACGGCGCGGTTCCGGCTCGGCATGTTCGATCCGCCGGAGCGCGTCCCCTACGCGAACATTCCGTACTCGGCCAACGACTCGGAGGAGAACCGCAAGCTGGCGCTCGAGGCGGCGCGCGAGTCGATCGTGCTGCTCAAGAACGCGGGCGCGCTGCCGCTCTCTTCCCGCGTGCGCAACATCGCGGTGATCGGTCCGGCGGCGGACGATCCCGACGCGCTGCTGGCGAACTACAACGGGACGCCCTCGCGCATCGTGACGCCGCTCGAAGGCATCGAGCGGCAGTTCCGATCGGCGCGCGTGCGTTTCTCGCCGGGCGCGACCTATACGGCGCAATCCACCGCGCTGGTGCCCGTCTCGGCGCTGGGCGAGGGGCTTCGCGCCGAGTATTTCGACAACCCGGACCTGGCAGGGCAGCCGAAGGTGACGCGCATCGAGCCGCGCCTGTACTTCAACTGGGACATGCGCGATCCGGCGATCGCCGGGCCCATCCCGCGCCCGGCTTTTTCCGCGCGCTGGACCGGCACGCTCAAGGCGCCGCACGACGGCGAGTACGTGCTGGGCGCGAAATCGATGGAGTGCGAAGAATGCAGCGGGCGGGATTCGATCCGGATTTCGCTCGACGGCCGCGAGATCGTCGGCGACCGGATGCCGCGCGACGCGCGGCAGGCCCGCGTGAAACTCGAGGCGGGCAAGAGCTATGCGCTGCGGGTCGAATACCGGCAGAAGGAATCCGCGGGCGTAGGCCTCGAACTCGTCTGGATGCCCCCGGCCCAGCCGATGCTGGCCGACGCCGTCGAGACCATGAATATCTCCGACGTGGTGATCGCCTTCCTCGGCTTGAACTCGAATCTCGAAGGAGAGGAGATGCGCGTCTCGATCCCCGGCTTCTCCGGCGGCGATCGCACCGACATCGGCCTGCCCGCTCCCCAGGAGGAACTGCTTCGTGCGGCAATCGACACCGGCAAGCGCGTGATCGTGGTGCTGATGAGCGGCAGCGCGATCGGCGCGACGTACGCGGACGAGCGCGCGGCGGCGGTGCTCGAGGCCTGGTATCCGGGCGAAGAAGGCGGAACCGCCATCGCGCAGACGCTCGCGGGCGAGAACAATCCGGCGGGCCGGCTGCCCGTGACGTTTTACCGCTCGGCGGATCAACTGCCGCCGTTCAACGACTACTCGATGGCCGGCCGCACATACCGTTATTTCCGCGGCAAGCCGCTTTATCCCTTCGGCCACGGCCTGAGCTACTCGACGTTCCGGTACAGCAATCTCGAGGTTCGCATGGCCGCCAATGGCGGTTATCAGATCTCGGCGCGCGTCGAGAACAATTCCCGCCGCGAGGGCGATGAGGTGGTCCAGTTGTACGTCTCCCGCGCGCAAGGCGCGGACGATGCGATCCGCGAGCTGCGCGGATTCGACCGCATCCACCTCGGCTCGGGAGAAGCGGCGACGGTGCGCTTCATCCTGAAGCCGGAGGATGCCGGCCCGCGCGCGCGCGTCAGCATCGGCGGCGGCCAGCCGATCGAGGGCGTGCAGTACGTCGAAGCCGCTCTGCCGGCGCGATAGCAAGGCCGGCGCCGCAAAGGTTCGACGCCGGATCAGCGCGCGCCCGCCCTAGGCGCGCCGCCCTAGTGGATCACGTGCGCGCTTGCCGCCTCGCCAACACGCGCCGCCGCCGGGATGGAAACACCTCGCTTGACACCTTTCGCCGGGCGCGCCACAATAGGGCCAAGAGGCGAAAGAAAAGCGAAAGGTAAGCTCCTCCCATGAAGTCCTCCTCCGCACTTAAAGCGCAGATCGAGTCCGCCATCGGCGCGCACTTCGCCGCTCAGCTCACGTTCCGCGAGCGGCCGCCGGCCGAGCTGGCGCCCACCGGGGTCGCGGAACTCGACGCGCTTACCGGCGGCCTGCCGCGCGGCGCCATCACGGACCTTTACGGCCCGGCATCTTCCGGGCGCACCAGCCTGTTGATGTCGATCCTGGCCGAAGCATCGGCACGCGAGGAAGTCTGCGCCGTGGTGGACTCAAGCGACGCCTTCGATCCCGCATCGGCCGCGGCGGCCGGCGCCGATCTCGCGCGCGTGCTGTGGGTGCGCTGCGGCGGCCGGCCGGACCATGCGCTGAAGACGGCGGACCTGCTGATCCAGGGCGGCGGTTTCGGGCTCGTGGCGCTCGATTTCGGCGACGTCGCGCCCGAGATCACGCGCCGCATCCCGATCGCGTCGTGGTTCCGATACCGCCGCGCGGTCGAGGACACGCCCACGGTGCTGCTGGTGGTGGAGCGCGAGCCGACGGTGAAATCCTGCGCGTCGCTGATCCTGGAAGCGAAGCGCGCGGATGTGGCGTGGTCGGGCGCGCCGGGCTGCTCGCGGCTGCTGCGGGCGATGCGGCTGGACGTGCTGCCGCGCAAGCCGGTGCACGCGGAGGCCGCGTCGTTCGACGCGCGCGCGGTGGGGTGAGCCGTGTTCGCCGCCATTCATTCGGAGCCGTCGCCGCATCTGGCCGGGTGCGCCGCCGATTTTTCTCCTTACGTTGAAGAGACTGCGCCGGACACGGTTGTGTTCAGCGTATCCGGACTGGCGCGCCTGTTCCGCTCGGCGCGCGAGTTGGCGGACGCGATCGCGCGGCGGGCGGCCGAACTGGGATTGGCGAACGCGAGCGTGGCCATCGCGCCGAACCCGGACTTGGCCGTGCACGGCGCGCGCGGATTCCGCGGCGTGACGATCATGGAGCCGGGCAGGGAAGCGGCGCTGCCGGTCGATGTGCTCGATCCGCCGCCCGAGATCGCGATGACGCTCGCCATGTGGGGCATTCGCACGTTCGGCGAGTTCGCGGCGCTGCCGGAGGCGGGTGTCGCGGAACGGCTCGGGCCGCTGGGCGCGCACTTGCAGAAGCTCGCGCGCGGCGCGGGGGAGCGGCCGCTCGTGCCGGCGAAACCCGATGCCGCGTTCGAGGAATCGGTCGAGCTCGAATACCCGGCGATGCTGCTCGAGCCGCTCGCGTTCCTGCTGGCGCGGCTGCTGAACTCGATCTGCGCGCGCCTGGAATCGCGCGGCCTGGCGACGCATGAGCTGCATTTGCGGCTGGCGCTCGATCCGCGCGGCGAGCACGAGCGCACGCTGCGGCTGCCGTATCCGATGCGCGATGCGAAGGCGTTTCTGAAGCTGATGACGCTCGATCTGGAAGCGCACCCGCCGGGGGCGCCGGTTGCGGGCGTGGCGCTGGCGGCCGAGCCGGTGAATCCGCGCGTGGTGCAGCACGGGCTGTTCATTCCGCTGGCGCCGGAGCCGCAGAAGCTCGAGATCACGCTGGCGCGCATCGCGAAGATCGTGGGCGAGGGGAACGCGGGCGCGGCCGAACTGCTCGACACGCACCGGCCGGGCGCGTTCCGCATGGGGCGGTTCGCGCCCTCCTCCGCCGCGCGCGCCGCATCGGGCGCCCGGCGTGCCGCGCTCGCGTTGCGCATGTTCCGCCCCGCGCTGCGCGCCCACGTGGATGCGCCGGACGGCCGGCCCGCGCGCGTCGCGGCCCGCGGCGTCAAGGGGAAAGTGGTGGCGTGCGCCGGCCCGTGGCGCACATCGGGCGACTGGTGGCGCGCCGGCGCGTGGTCGCGCGACGACTGGGACATCGCGCTCAGCGACGGCGCGCTGTACCTGGTCAGCCGCGACCGCCACACCGGCGCCTGGCACATCGAGGGCAGCTATGACTGAGTATGCCGAGTTCCATGCCGCCTCCGCGTTCAGCTTCCTGCGCGGCGCGTCGCTGCCGGAGGAACTGGCGGGCGGCTGCGCCGCGCTCGAAATCCCCGCCATGGCGCTGCTCGACCGCGACGGGGTCTACGGCGCGCCGCGCTTCCACTTCGCCGCGAAGAAGGCGGGCGTGCGCGCGCACATCGGCGCGGAGGTCACGGCGGACGACGGCCGTATCTACCCCCTGATCGCCTTGAATCGCACCGGTTATAGAAACCTCTGCCGGCTCATCACGCAGATGAAGCTGCGCTCGAAGAAATACGAAGGCGCGGCTGCGTTTGAGGAAATCGCGGAACACGCGGAAGGCCTGGTCTGCCTCGCCTCCGAGCCGGACCGCGCTGAGCTCGAGCGCCTCCAGGCCGCCTTCGGCCGCGACAATGTTTACGCCGAACTGCAGCGCCACTTTGACCGCGAAGAGGAAGCGCGCAACCAGGCGCTGGTCGAGCTGGCCCGCTCGCTCGGCCTGCCGCTGCTCGCCACCAACGGGGTTGCCTACGCCACGCCACCCGCGCGCGAGGTGCTCGACGTCTTCACCGCTATCCGCACGAAGACCACACTCGAAACCGCGGGCCGCCTGCTCGCGCCGAACGCCGAGCGCCATCTGAAATCGCCCGCCGAAATGGCGCGCCTGTTCGCCGATCTTCCCGAGGCTATCGCCAACACCGCCGCGCTTTCCTCGCGCATCGAATTCACGCTCGCCGATCTCGGCTACGAGTTCCCGCGCTATCCCGTGCCGCCGGGCGAAACGATGGACTCGTTCCTGCGCAAGCGCACGGAAGAAGGCGCGCGCCGGCGCTACCGCCCGTATCACGAGCGCGCGCGCCGGCAGATCGAGCGCGAACTTGCGCTCATAGAAAAGCTGAAGCTCTCCGGCTACTTTCTCATCGTCTGGGACATCGTCCAGTTCTGCCGCTCGAACGGCATCCTCGCGCAGGGCCGCGGCTCGGCCGCCAACTCCGCGGTCTGCTACTCGCTCGGCATCACCGCCGTCGATCCCGTCGGCATGGACCTGCTGTTCGAGCGCTTCCTTTCCGAAGAGCGCGGCGAGTGGCCGGACATCGACCTCGACCTGCCGAGCGGCGAGCAGCGCGAGCGCGTCATCCAGCACGTCTACGAGCGCTACGGCCGGCGCGGCGCCGCGATGACCGCGAACGTCATCACGTATCGCGGGCGCTCGGCCGCGCGCGAGGCCGGCAAGGTGCTCGGCTTCGACGAGAGCGTGCTGGCGCGCCTCTCGAAACTCGTGCGCACGTGGGAGTGGAAGGACCCGAAGGACACCAGCGAGCGCCAGTTTCGCGACGCCGGCCTGGATCCCGCCGAGCCGCGCATCCGCAAATTCCTCGAGCTCTACCTCGCCGTGCAGGACCTGCCGCGCCACCTCGGGCAGCACTCCGGCGGCATGGTGATCTGCGAAGGGCAGCTCGATTCCGTAGTGCCGCTCGAGCCCGCCACCATGCCCGGCCGCGTCGTCGTGCAGTGGGACAAGGACGACTGCGCCGACCTCGGCCTTATCAAAGTGGACCTGCTCGGCCTGGGCATGATGGCGGTGCTCGAAGACACGCTGAAGCTGATCCGCGAATCGACCGGCGAGGATGTGGATCTGGCGCACCTGCCGCCCGACGATCCCGCCACGTACAGCGCGCTGCAAAAAGCCGACACGATCGGCATGTTCCAGGTGGAGAGCCGCGCGCAGCAGGCCACGCTGCCGCGCCTATGCCCGAAGCGCTTCTATGACCTCGTAGTGCAGGTGGGCATCATCCGCCCCGGCCCCATCGTCGGCAAGATGATTCACCCGTACATCAAGCGGCGGCAGGGGCGCGAGCCGGCCGAGTGCCTGCATCCGTCGCTCGAGCCGGTGCTGCGCCGCACGCTCGGCGTGCCGATTTTTCAGGAGCAGTTGCTGCGCATGGCGATGATCGTCGCCGATTTCACGGGCGGCGAGGCCGAGGAGCTGCGGCGCGCGTTCAGCCACAAGCGCTCGGAGGCGAAGATGCGCGAGATCGAAGTGCGCCTGCGCGCGGGCATGGAGCGCCACGGCATCACCGGCCCAACGCAGGATACGATCGTGCAGTCGATCACCTCGTTCGCGCTGTACGGATTTCCGGAGTCGCACGCCGCGAGCTTCGCGCTGCTGGCGTACGCGAGCGCGTACCTGAAGTGCCACTACCTCGCCGCATTCACCTGCGCGCTGCTGAACAACCAGCCGATGGGGTTTTATCATCCCTCGACGATCGTGAAGGACGCGCAGCGCCACGGCCTGCGCGTGCTGCCGGTGGATGTGGCGCGCTCGGAGTGGCTGTGCACGCTGGAGCCGGATCTCGCGTTGCGCCTCGGCCTGCGCTACGTCCGCGGCCTGCGCGCCGAAGCCGGCGCGGCCATCGTGCGCGCGCGTCCGTTCGCTTCGATCGACGATCTTGTCCGCCGCGTTCCCGAACTGCGCAAGGACGAGCTTGCGATGCTGGCGCAAACCGGCGCGCTGAATTCGCTCGATGGGACCGACCGCCGCGGCGCGCTTTGGGAATCGGCGCGCGCGGCGCGGCCCGCGGGACCGCTGCTCGAAGCCGCGTCGGAGGCCGGCGATTCGCCGCTCGCGCGCATGACCGCGCCCGAACGTCTGAATGCCGACTACTACGGCACCGGCCTCACGGTCGGCCGCCATCCCATGGCCTTGCGCCGCGCGGAGTTGGCGGCGCACGGCGTCAAGCGCGCCGTCGATTTGCAGCCCCTGCCGAACGGCGCGCCGGTGCGCGTTGCGGGCTCCGTCATCGTGCGGCAGCGCCCCGGAACCGCTAACGGCTTCGTGTTCCTGAGCCTCGAAGACGAAACCGGCATCGCCAACATCATCGTGACGCCGGACACGTTCGAGCAGAACCGCGCCGTGCTGGTGAACGCGCCGTTCCTGCTCATCGAGGGCACGCTGCAAAACTACGACCGTGTGGTTTCCGTGAAAGCCGCGCGCGTCGCCGCGCTGCCGTCACCTACATCCGTCTCGGTATCGCATGACTTCTACTGAGTGCGTTGGTGGGGCAGGCGCTTTCGCCTGCCCAAAGTGGACTGGCAGGCGAAAGCGCC
>Ga0078972_1007470_pt1 | contig 24234 bp, 18 predicted proteins | sample YelNatPaOPGAMG01_FD_67568 | JGI IMG/M metagenome (GOLD analysis project Ga0078972, IMG submission 67568) | Hot spring thermophilic microbial communities from Obsidian Pool, Yellowstone National Park, USA - OP-RAMG-01 (SPADES assembly) (version 2) | ecosystem: Environmental > Aquatic > Thermal...
CTTCCGAAGTCATAGAGTTTCTCCGCAGAGAGGATGCCCCACCACCTACTATAGAGAATGTGGAGGTAATTGAAAGGCTGGTGAAAAATACTTGACCTTTCCCATAGATGAATATATTGCATAAGCGCCATCCCAATCTGCCGCATATTGCTCATACAGGCGGCCTTTTTCGCCTGTTCCCTGGAGCGAGAAAAGACCGGGAACAGAATGCCTGCCAAGATAGCGATAATCGCTATCACAACAAGCAGCTCTATCAAGGTAAAACCACGCCGATGCATAGAAAACACCTCCTTTTAAAAAATTTTACAATATAAAGTATAAGGAAGGGAAGCTAAATTTGTCAATAATTTTGTATACTCTCATAACATTTGAGACCCCTTCTAATTTCCCAATTCTCTGCATTGTAACTACGAGGAGCGAAGCAATCGACGCCTTTGAGCGGTCTCGCAATGACAAAACCTCCTCCCTTTTTAGCGAGTCCAATATCTCTCTGAGATTATTCATAATTATATTGACGCTTAAGGCTTTGGGGAATATTATTTTTTTGAAATGAAAATACTTTGGGCTCCTTGGAGGTCAATTTATGTGACGGAAGCAGGAAAAAGCGAGGAATGCATATTTTGTAAGAAATTAAACGGTAACGATGAGGAAAACCTCGTCCTCTGGCGAGGTAGAAGCTGTTTCGCTATGCTCAATATATTTCCCTATAATAATGGGCATCTTATGATTGCTCCTTATAGGCATATCGCTTCCCTCAAGGATTTGACTCAGGAGGAGAAATTGGAGTTGATGGAGGCATTAACTCTCTGGCTAGAAGTTTTAAGGGAAGCCCTAAATTGCCACGGTTTTAATATCGGGATGAACCTCGGGAGGGTAGCGGGAGCGGGTGTCCCAGACCACATCCACCTCCACATCGTTCCTCGCTGGGAGGGAGATACCAATTTTATGCCCGTGATTGGAGAGACGAAAGTCATTCCCCAAAGCCTTTCCGCAACCTATAAGATGCTCAAAAACGCTTTGGAGAAGAGAGGATGAATAAGCAGGAAAGGTTTTTGGATTATAAAAAGAGGGTTTTCGCTTGCAAGGACTGCCCCCTTTGGGAGACACGCACAAATGTGGTCATAGGGGATGGGAATATAGATGCGAAAATCGTGTTAGTGGGGGAAGGACCAGGGGAGAATGAGGATTTGCAGGGACGTCCATTTGTGGGAAGAGCGGGCAAGTTGCTGGAGGAGGTTCTCCTGGAAAACGGCTTAACTCGGGAAGAGGTCTGGATAACGAATATAATAAGATGTAGGGCAACGATAAGGGAGGAAGGAAGCGTCCGCAATCGTCCTCCCCGTCCTCAAGAGGTGCAAGCTTGTAAGAAGTGGCTTGAAGAGGAGCTATCAATCGTTAAGCCCAAAGTGATTGTTTGTTTAGGTGCCCCCTCAGCGGAGGTCATAATCCACAAGGGGTTCAGGATGACGGAGGAGCGGGGAAGATGGTTCAAGAGTGTATATGCGCCATTCGCCATTGCCACCTATCATCCCGCTTATGTATTGAGGCAACCTGGAAGAGCCTTTGACGAGCTTCGTTGGATGTTATCCGAGGATATCGCGGAGGCAAGGAGGAGGGCGGAAAGCCTGCAAGAAGAGGAGATAGAGGAAAGGATTATCATCCCTCCAGCGGAAGAGGGAGGAGAGCAGCTCAATCTCTTTTAAGGTATGATAGATTGGCTCTTCCCCAACGGGCTTACCCTCAGCGAGATTATAACATCTCTACTTGACATAGGAATAATAGCCTTTCTCGTTTATGAATTGATGCTTTTGGCAAAGGGGACGAGAGGTTGGTTCATTATGCAGGGGTTGATAATCTTCTTCATAGCGCTCTATATTTGCCATCTTTTGGATTTACAAACCGTTAGTTGGGTTTTAGACCGCTTTGTTATGCTTCTTCCTGTTGCCTTGGTGATACTTTTTTATCCCGAGCTGCGCACGCTTTTAGAGGAACTGGGAAGATTTGGATTCTGGGCTGGGCGTCCACGCTTTTTCGGAGCGAAGCGACCCCAATTAGCGATAATAGATGAAATACTTCGCGCCGTTAAATCTCTCTCCGCAAAGAGAATAGGCGCCCTCATAGTTTTGGAAAGGCAAGTAAGGGTAGACGATTACATCTATCAAAGCATCCCCATAGATGCGGAGCTTTCCTCTCGTTTAATAGAATCCATATTTTATCCCGGCAACCCCCTGCACGACGGGGCGATTTTAATAAGGGGGAATAGGATAGTCGCAGCCAGCTGTGTTCTCCCTCTTTCCAGCAGGGAGGAAGTGGGAGAAAATCTCCACACAAGGCATAGAGCTGGCTTGGGATTATCGGAGCTGACGGACGCAGCAGTTATAATCGTTTCGGAAGAAACAGGTGCTGTGAGCCTCGCTTATGAGGGGAATCTACGGCAGAACCTTAACGAAGACCAGTTAAGGGAAATCCTTCGTTCCCTCTTCCTCAGGGAGGAGAAATATGTGGGTAAGGCTAAAGCATAACTGGGGACAGAAGCTCTTTGCCTTCATATCCGCCGTCCTATTATGGATATATGTTCATACCCAAGAGAACCCCTTGATAACACAGGAACTCAAAAAGGAGATAGAAGTTAACGGGCTCGCCCCTGGCTTTGTGATTACATCCCAGTTGCCGACAGTGAGCATCACCCTGAGGGGAGCGAAAAGAAAGTTGGAAAGAATAAGCTCAAATGCTATTAAGGCGGAGATTAATCTTGAGGGAAAGGGAGTGGGGACTTACAATCTCCCAGTGAGGATTTCCGCCCCCAAGGGATTGGATATCTCCTACAGACCTCGCAGGGTTAAGGTAGTTATTGATGGGATAGTTTCTCAGCAGATGGCTGTTCAACCTGTGATATCATCTCAACCACCTGAGGGATTTTCCCTCAGGGCAATATCAATAAATCCTCCAAATGTCCTCGTTTACTATCCCCTTTCCAAAAAAGATGAGATAGCGGGAGCAAGTGTCCTTGTTGATTTGGAGAAAGGGGAAGGGGATTCAATGCTTCCTGTCCTCGTGATGGACAGGAGAAACAAGCCTATGCAGAATGTGCGTGTCGTTCCTCCCTTAGTTAAGGTGAGCATTAGATTCAATGTTTCAAGAGCGGGAAAGGTGCTCGTTGTTGTTCCTGATTTGGTGGGGAGCTTGCCGAATAACTTGGTGCTTGAGAAAGTAGAGGTAAATCCCCAAACAGTTGCGGTTACTGGTCCAAATACAATCCTTGAAAAGCTTAGCACAATAAAGACAGAAAAGATAGATTTATCCCGCATTTCCGCCTCCTGTTCCTTAGAGGTGCCACTCGTGAAGTTGGAGGGAGTAAACATCCTGGATAGAGGAAGCGTAACCGTGAAATTGACGATTGGAGGTGGAAGCAATGGGTGAGCTTTTCGGAACAGATGGAGTGCGTGGGAAGGTGAATGAAACCATAACTGTTGATTTCGTCGTTATGCTCGGTCTATCTACGGGAAGCGTTTTGAGGGAGAGCTGTAAGGAAATAATCCTCGGCAGGGACACGAGACTCTCAAGTGATATGATTGCCTCCGCGTTCACAGCTGGTCTTTTGGCATCTGGTATGAATGTCTTGGATGCGGGAGTTATAACAACACCGGGAATAGCCTATCTCGTTCACTCAATGGGGAAATGGGGTGGTGTTGTTTCCGCTTCCCATAATCCCTTTTACGAGAACGGAATAAAGCTATTCAATAGAGATGGCTTTAAATTGCCAGAGGAGTTAGAAGAGGAAATAGAGGAAAGGGTGAAAGGAAGAAATTTCCTCACAGCTTCGCCGAGCGAGATAGGGAGGAAAATTGACTTGGTTGAGGGAAGGGCAAGATACAAGGATTTCCTTTTGAGCAAGGCAAATAGGGATTTCAAAGGCTTGAAAATAGTGGTTGATTCCGCTAATGGAGCAGGCCACGAGCTGGCGCCTCTTTTATTCAGTGAACTGGGAGCCGATGTTATAGCAATCAATGTATCACCTGATGGGAAGAACATAAACGAGGATTGCGGCGCTGTCCATCCCGAGAATATGGCGAAAAAGGTCATTGAAAGTGGGGCAATTCTCGGTTTATCCCTTGATGGCGATGGAGACAGAGTGATATTCTCGGATGAGAAGGGAAGAATAGTGAAGGGGGACGAGGTTCTCTATATCCTGGCGAAATATATGAAGGAAAAGGGCATTCTCAGGGGACCTGTGGTTACAACCCATATGACTAATTATGGAATCGAGCTCGCTCTTCGTGAGCTTGGCATAGAAGTTATCAGGGTTCCCGTGGGCGATAAATATGTAGCGGAAAAGATGAGGGAAACAGGAGCTAATTTGGGGGGTGAGCAGTCAGGACATATCATTCTCTTTGACCATTTGCCAACTGGTGATGGAATGCTATCGGCGATAAAATTGATTGAAGTTATGATGGAAAAAGGGAGAACCTTATCCGAATTGTGCGATTATACCCTTTTCCCCCAAAAGCTCGTTAGTATAAAGACAAAGGAGCCGAGGAGATGGGAAAGGGATGAAAGGATAAGGGGAATTATAGAGGAGGCGAAGCGTTATTACGGTGATGATGTGAGAATTCTCGTGAGGGCATCGGGGACGGAAAAATGTCTTCGCATTATGATTGAGGGTAAAAAGGAGAATTATGTAGATAAGATAACCAGCCGTCTCCTTCAAAGAATAGAGGAGGTAATAGAGGAGAATGATTGATATATTTGCCATCTTGAGCGAGCTCGTTAGCCGATGGGAGGATAAAGGGGAGATTATCAACTATTTAGAGGAAATATTAAGGAGGGAAGGGGTGGAGGTTAAAATCGGTGAAGGGGAATATCCCTTCATCTTCGCTCGCTTAGGTGAAGGTGAGCCATCGCTATGTTTATTCTGTCACATAGATACTCCTCCTCCCTATGCCCTTTCCCAACCGATTTACAAGGTGGAGAATAGCAGGGCATATGGACTGGGCATTTGCGATAAGGCTTCTGTGGCCGCAATGCTTGGAGCTTTCTTGGAGATGAAACAGGAGACAAAGCGTGGCAGTTTAGACCTCTTGATAACGAGCGATAGCGAGGAGAAAGGGGAAGGGCTGAGGAAAGTTTTTGAGGAAGGCTACTCCCCACGCTGGGCGATAATCGGTGAGCCAACCAATCTGTCAATCGTAACTCAACATCCCGGACTTTTGCTCTTAGACATATATTGTTATGGCTTATCCGCTCCCGTTTCCTTTCCCCTCTCGGGTATCAATTCAATTGAGGAGATGATGGATTTTCTCTCCGAGCTAAAGGAAAGAATGCCTTTCGTATTAGTGGGGATAAAGGGTGGTGAAAGCCTCCTGCGCTTACCTGAGAGATGTCATTCTATAGTTGCGATTCCAATCCCGCAGGAGAGGGATGCTACATGGGCTTTACGAATTTTGGATAGTGTATTAAAGCAGCCTCGCTGGATTGATGTCTCCTATCACATTTTGAGAGTGGAGAATCCTTTGAGAGCGGAGATTTTCTCCCCTTTAGCCCAAATTGCAAGGGATGTAACGAGGGAAGTTTTGGGCTTGGAGAGGGAGCTCTCTCAGCCTGGTTGGTCGGAAGCCTCGCGTTTTCAGGAAAGAGGAACGGAGGTGGTTGTTCTTGGCGCAGGGGAGCCCAAAGTTGCCCATTCAGGCGAGGAATATGTGTTGATTGAGGATATCATCAATGAAGTGAAAATACTAAAGGGGATAGCTTCCTCTCTTCTCGGTTCAGGAAGGTATTGAGTTTTTGGGAATTATCCGAAAATCTGCTTCACGACTTCTTCCAAGATTGGTGGAGTGGTTATAAAGGATGAAGGAGCTACATCAATTGCGAGTTGGGGGTCCTTCAATCCATGTCCTGTAAGGGTGCAGACTATCGTTTCCCCCTCGTATCCTTTGAAATAACCTTCCTTATGCTTTTTAATCACCCCAGCAACGGAAGCAGCGGATGCCGGCTCACAGAAAATGCCCTCAAGAGAAGCCACGAGCTTATAAGCTTCTATTATCTCCTCGTCTGTAACCTTGTCTATTAGCCCACCGGACTCATCCCTCGCTTGCACCGCCCACTTCCAGGAGGCGGGATTGCCGATTCTTATCGCTGTTGCCACAGTTTGGGGATTCTCTATTGGATGTCCTTCCACAATCGGCGCCGCTCCCGCCGCTTGAAATCCGAGCATTTTGGGAAGCTTCTTATTTATTCCCAACCGATGATATTCCTTATAACCCTTCCAGTAAGCGGTTATGTTTCCCGCGTTGCCAACGGGAATGGCGTGGAAGGTGGGAGCATCGCCGAGAACATCGCTTATCTCAAATGCCGCTGTCTTTTGCCCCTCTATCCTGTAAGGATTGAGGGAATTGACGAGGGTTACAGGGTATTTCTGACAAATCTCCACGACGAGCCTCAAAGCATCGTCAAAATTTCCCTCTATAGCTATAACTTTAGCATTGTAAACAATCGCTTGCGCCAGCTTTCCCAGGGCGATTGCCCCTTTTGGTATAAGGACGATGGCGGGAAGCCCAGCGCGCGCCGCATAGGCTGCTGCCGAGGCGGAAGTATTCCCCGTTGAGGCGCATATCACCGCTTTTGCTCCTTCTTCCAATGCCTTTGATATAGCGACTGTCATCCCTCTATCCTTGAAGGAGCCAGTTGGATTGGCACCCTCGTATTTCAGGAAAAGCCGAAGGGGAAGAGAGATGTATTCCGCCAGTTTTTTTGCCTCAAGGAGTGGCGTATTGCCCTCCAGAAGAGTAATCACTGGCGTTTTATCGCTTACAGGTAGATACCTACGATATTCCTCAATCACTCCTCGCCATCTATAATTCATTCTTCTGCCCTCAACACAAGCGATATCTCTTCAACCACAGGCAATTTTTCAATTTTCTCCAAAGACTTCCTAATCGCTCCCTCCTTTGCGGGATGGGTTATCCAGACTATCTCCGCCGATTTATTGACCTGCCTTTTCTGAACAACGGAAGCGATGCTCACCTTCTCCTCCCCAAAACAAGCCGCAATAGCCGCCAAAACGCCCGGTTGGTCCTTTACCTTCATCCTCATATAGTATTTTGAGGTAATCTCACTGATATCCTTCTGGGGTATTTGTTTGAAACAAGTGCAGGAAATCCTTCCCGTGCAGTTGAAGGTGATGTTTCTCACTATATCTATTATATCGCCAACAACAGCAGAACCCGTTGGCAGTGAGCCTGCCCCTTCCCCATAAAACATCACTCTGCCAACGGAGGAGCCGTGGACCAATATCGCATTGTTTACACCCCTTACCGAGGCAAGGGGATGATGCTTGGGGATAAGGGCGGGATGAACCCTTATGCTGAGCGTTTCGTTTTCCTTTTTAGCTATCGCCAAAAGCTTTATTACATAGCCGAGTTCATCTGCATAAAGTAAATCAATAGGGGAAATTTTAGATATTCCCTCCCTATAGATTTCCTCAACATTCACCCTCGTATTAAAAGCTATTGAAGCCAAAATGGCTATCTTATAAGCAGCGTCCAAACCCTCAACATCATAAGTTGGGTCCGCTTCCGCGTAGCCCTTTTCTTGGGCTTCTTTTAAAGCCTCTTGATATGTAAGCTTCTCCTCCGCCATCTTCGTGAGAATATAATTCGTAGTAGCGTTTACAATCCCCACGACGGAATATATACGATTTCCCGCAAGACAAATCTTCATCGGGCGGACTATGGGTATGCCGCCACCCACTGCTCCCTCAAAATAAAGGTCAAGCTTCCGCTCTCCCGCATAGGGAAGAAGCTCCCCACCATATAGGGCGATGACCTCTTTATTTGCAGTGACCACATTTTTCCCGTTTTCCAGCGCTTTCTTTATCAGGGAACGAGCCGGCTCCAATCCGCCGATTAATTCAACCACGATATCTATCTGGGGGTCATTGACAACCTCATAGGGGTCATCCGTGAGAAGATTAGGAGGAATCTCAACTTCCCTTTTCTTATCAAGATGTTTAACCGCAATCCTCTTTATCTCCACCTCCGCTCCCGTCTTCATCATAATATCGTCCTTATTTTCCAGAAGGGTCCTTACCGCTCCTTGCCCAACCGTTCCAAGCCCAAGGAAACCAACATAGACCTTTCTCATAGATTTTCCTCCATTTTCTCTATGGCGAAAAGCGGTTGCCCCTCCTGAACGAGGGAAGCGTTCTCCGCCAAGATTGCGATGATTTTTCCCGAAACATCGGCGGTTATATCATTGAATATCTTCATTGCCTCAAGCAAAGCAAGCCTTTGCCCTTTTACCACAATATCTCCTTCCTCAACGAAAGGGGGAGCATTAGGTGAAGGGGCGCGATAGAAAACACCCGTCATAGGGGAGCGGAGAATATAGACATTCTCGCCAAAGGCGGGCTCCTTTTCCTCCTTAATTTCCTTCACGAGGGCGGGTGGGGGAGAAGGAGATGGAAGAGAGGGTTGAGGGGAGATTCTTTTTCTCAGGGTAAGGCGAACTCCGTCCTCTTCCACCTCTAACTCGGAAGCAGAGGATTTCTCAAAGAGGGCAACGACATCTTTGATGAAAGAGAAAAGTTTATCTTTATCCACTTTAGCGACATTATTTTAAAAATATATTGGTGGCGGCGAAGGGGATCGAACCCTTGACTCCGCGGTTATGAGCCGCGTGCTCTACCACTGAGCTACACCGCCGTTCAATCAAGTATAATAATAATTGGAGAAAAACAATTAGTCAAGACTTTGTATAATGTCATAACATTTTAGGCTCCATCTAATTTCCTATCCTCTTCATTGTCGTTGCGAGAAGCGAAGCAATCACCACTTCTGTCATTGCAAGGAGCGAAGCGACGAAGCAATTTCACTTTAGATTGCCACGGGCTCCCTACGGGAGCCCTCGCATTGACAACCCCCCTTCCTTTTTAGGCGAGTCCAATATCTCTTTGAGATTATTCACACTTTCTCATTCCTCTTTGACCAAACTCTGAAATTTCTTATCGTTATGTAGCGATTTGAAGCTTTCGTTTGCCCTAGCTTCCCTCTTCAATTGTGGCTTTAGCTCCAATGCCTTTGCCAAGCTCTCCAAAGCCATCTCCTTTTTATTTATTTTCGCGCATATCGTCGCTTTCAAAAACCACATATCCCCATCCATTGGCTCCAATTCCAATATCCTATTTATCGCCCTTAGAGCCTGGGGATTATGTCCCGCCTTAAGGTAGCTGAAAATTCGTAATCGCCAATTCTCGGGGTTCTTTGGTTCCCTTTGAGTTGCCTCCGTTGCAGCTTTTGCGGAAAGATTGAACTCCTCAAGAGCATAATAGGCGATTGCCAGCATTCGCCAGACCTCCGCATCTCCCTTGTATAAATCTAAAGCCTCCCTACAAGCGGTAATGGCTTGCTCGTAATTCCCCCTCTCAAGCTCTATCTTGGCAATTCCCTTCAACGCCAAGAAGTTCTCAGGGTTCAGTTCCTTCGCGAATAGAAATGCCTCCATAGCTTCATCGTAGCGTTCAAGGGTTAAGAGCGTGTCACCTTTCTCTATCAATATCTCCTCGGATGGTTCCTCATCAAATGAAATTGCCTTATCATAGGCTTCAAGCGCCTCCCCAAACTGCCCCTTCTTTTTCAATATCAAACCTTTCAAGAACCAAATATCGGAGTTGACTTTCCCATCTTCCGTCATTAAAGCTTCATTGACTATCTCCCAAGCGGAATCCAATTGTCCAAGCGCGAAGAGGGAACAACCCTTGAGATACATTAAATCCACATCATCGGGTCTCAATGAAAGGGCTCTTTCCGCAACCTCTAAAGCTTTCTCGTAATCTCCCTTCTCTATCATCTCCATACCTTCTTCATATGCCTCTTCTATCTCATAAAATTCGCTCTCTGCTAACTTGATGAGACATTCCTCCAGCATCTCCTCATTTCCCAATTTTTGCCAGACGCTGGCAAGAAATTGCCAGTAAAATGGGTCAGAGCAGGGAATATCCATCGCTTCCTTCAGCACTTCTCGCAGCTCAGCATATCTCTTCTTCAGCAAAAGCGCACTGATTTTTGATAACCAGGCTTTATGGTAATCCGGCGCGATTGAGAAAACCTGGTCGTAAACCCTTCTTGCCTCTTCCTCTTTCCCTTCCTGCCAAAGATTCCAGGCTTTTTCAATGAGTTTATCCACATCTTTTAGATTGTTTTCCTTATTCATCACAAATTCACCTCGCTTACGAATGGGATAGAGGAAAGGAATTCAAAGAGCTCGCTCCATTCCCTCAAGATGTCTTCCCGAGAAATGGAGGGGATGATTTTGGCATCGGAATTTTTAGCCCTAACTAAAATCGCTCTTGATTTCACTTCGTAGAACAGCTCTCCTCGTAAAAGAGCGCGATGAAGGGCATAAGAGATAACATCAAGTGGTATCCCGCTTTTCCTTGCGGAAGCATAAAGGTCAACTGTCTTTATCCTTTTAGAGCTCACTCCGTTCCTCTGGAGTATGTCCCTCAACTCCCTATCCTCAACCTCCCTTCCTTCCTGCAAGACAATTCCCACCATTCTTTCCACAATCCGCCAACTCGCTCTCCCGGCTTGGGAAAATAGATGGATAAGTCGCCAAATCTTCGGCGGAAGTTCCGCCAAATTCCCCAAAAGCAACTCCTTTCTCGCATTCAGCAAGGCGGAGAAATCCTCAATGTCCCTTTCATCTGGAAACATAAGTTGGATTTGTTCCTCCAATGGAACCCCGTTTTCCAAAGAGAATAGGGCATAGCCATCACCTTCGCCCCATTGGGCTTGGCTTGCCTCAACGAGGTAAGAGATTTTATCCCCTATTGGTGGGCAGTGGATGATTAGCTTTGCCCCTTGCTTATCAGCCGTTCTACCCGGGGGAAGGATTAAGATACTCAGGAGGTCCTTTTGGAAAAGGGGGAGCATATCTTCGCCCCAGGAGGCGAAGAAATTCCTTCTATTGAGTTCCTCCTCCAGTTCCTTTCCCTTAGGCGTGTAGATAATCACATCCATTTCCTTTTTCTTCGCTTCCATTAAGAAGGGATAGATATCGCTAATCCTTCTGATTAAGAGTTGGGAGTCTTCCTTATCTGTTTTGATTAACTCCAAGTGCTTGAAGGGAGTGAGGAATCCCTCCAGGCTGGGGTGGAAAAGGAAGATTTTTCTTTTAGCATCGGGTAGGTTTTCACTCAAAACAGGGGAGAAAAATGTGCTTGAGTAGAGGAGGGAAAGGGGCTGAGCGATAATCAAGATATCCGCTTTTTTGATTTTTTCTCTTATCTCCTCATCTATCAGCCAGTAGGGATGGAGAGAAATGGCGCTTGGCTTTTCCTCCCAAATTTTCAGGAATTTGGACATATTCAGAACGGGTTGGGGTGGCAGATAAGGTATGGGTTGTTGGGGCTGTGAGATTAGGAAGGCAGGGTCGGAGTAGGAGATAATGGCAAGACGAAGGTTTTTCCTTGTGAGGAGGGAAAGGATAGGGGATAGGTTAGTGGTTAGGAGGAGGCAGTCTTTTTGGAGCAGGATTTCTTCGTTTATGGGGAATTCTTCCGGTGTTTTTTCCAAAAAGGCAAGTTCCTCAACTTGCTCCAATTTTTCTTTCCAGGGGAAGGAGGGAAATTGGGGTTTCATATGTTCGCTCACGGCGAAATAGAGCGATTTCCTCGTTTTCTCGCATTCCTCCTCTCTCTTGAAGCCGGGAAGGGAACCGAGGGCTATCTCCCTGCTGAGGATATCGGAGCGGAGGCGTTTATCAAGGAAAAGGACAACCCCCCTATCCTTGGGAGACCTTATAAGCCTTCCAAATCCCTGTTTGAAGGGAATTATGGTCATAGGCAAAAGATAATCCATATACTCGTCTCTTCCCATCTTTCGCATCTGTTCGCGCCTTGCTTGGGAGAGGGGCTCCCTGACGGAGGGGAAAGGAAGCTTCTCAAGGATGAGGTAGGAAAGGGAGGGACCGGGCACATCCACACCCTCCCAAAAGGAACGAAGCCCCAAGAGAGTTGCTTCCTCCCTATCTCTGAATTCTCGCAGAAGGTGTCTCTTTGAGACCCCCCTCCTCTGCCAATAGAGGGGGAGCATCCTCTCTCCCAATCTTGGCTCTAAATTCCTTCCCACATATTCCAATCTCTCCCTTGCGGAGAAGAGGACGAGGCTTCTGCCCTCAACGAAACTGATGAAATGATATAGCTCCTCAAGTGTTTCCTCCTTAAATCTTTCAATGTTTTCCTGTGAGGCATCGCTCATTAAATAATCGGGAAGGAGAAGAAGGACATTCTCATTGTAATTGAACGCAGGTGGGAGGGAGAGGAGGTCGTTATCGCTGATGTATTTATCCAAACCCAATCTATCCAAGAAGAAGCTGAATCCCTTCCCAGCAACTGTTAAGGTCGCGGAAGTGAAAACGACGGAACGAAACTTCTCATAGACATTCTCACGCAATGCCTCATCAACTCTTAGAGGCGCTTCCCGTATAAACCAATTGAGGAATTGAGGCGGAGGCGAGTCCAAGTCTATTTCCTCAGGGGCATCTTCGCTAATCTCCAAGTCTATCCACCTGACGAATTGGTTCTTAGCGTAATTCCAATTGGAGAGGGTGAAAAAGAGTTTAAGCCTTTCCTCTAAGTTGCCGAGGGTATTCCTAAGTTCATCCGCCAGATGAGCGAATTGCGAGGAGAGTTTGAGAATCAATTGTTCAATTGCAAATTTTAATTGTTGCGATGTTTTGCCCATCTTTCTAATCAACTCCCGCACGCTATCCCAACGCTTTTCGTCCCTTTTAGCCAGCCTTTTCATCCAAAGGGAAGCTCCATAATAATTGTGGAGAGAAAGACCTTGAGTAATAAAGAAGGAGTGAAACGTCTTTCCTAACTCATCTAACAATTCGTGGAGCTCCCTGACGGAGGCGAAGGCTGAGCGCAAATCGTCACTTTCGCCCAAAATCTTCCTCACCCTCAAAAGCATCCCCCTATTCCCTTCCCTATTGAGGAAGAGGGAGAGAAGAGCGGAGAGCTCCACTTTTCCAATTTCCTTGCCGAAGGCTTTGCTCGCTGCGTCCTCCAAATTATGCGCCTCGTCAACGACGATTGAAAATCCCTGGGGATTAGCCCATCTCTTCATCAGCAGGAGCCAGTGGTTAGTTATGATGATATCGGCTTCCTTGGCCGCTCTATCCGCTCTCTGGAAAAAGCAGAGAGAATAAAATGGGCATCTGTTCCTTATGCAAATATCCCGGTCCGATTTTATATCTTCCTTCAAGGCAATTGTATAGGGGAATCTTAAACTCAGCCAGTAGGGAAACGCGTCCAAATCCTCAATTTTATCTCTTGCCTCCTCAATAAATCTTCCCACATAGAGCAAGAGAAATTTCTCCTCTTCCGTGGTCTCTTCGCTGAAACGCCTAAATGCATCTTCCAATTTGTAAAGGAAACGACGCAAACAAGGATAATTGCCCCTGCCTTTGAGGACGACATATCTTGGCGAGAAAGGAAGATAGGGAAGCAATTTGTTCTCAAGGTCGGAAACAGCTTGATTCTGGAGATGCTTTGTGTAAGTTGCGATTATCACCTTCCCCCCTCCCCTGCTTACAAGGAAGGAAGCAGGTAGAAGATAAGCTAAAGTTTTACCAGTTCCCGTGGGCGCCTCTATCATCCCTATTTTCCCCTTCTCAAATAGCTCTGCCACTTTGCCAATCATAGTCCTTTGCGATTCCCTTCCCTCCCAATGTCCCTTTCCCACTAATTCATCGTAAAATTCCAAAACCTCTTGGGAATTGTAACTGCATTCGCTCGGCTCTCTCATTATCTCTTCAAGAGATTCTATATCGTTCTGGAAAGGGAAGAGATGTGAAAAGTCATCTAATGGAGGGGGTAGGGAGAGGGATTGAGCGAGGGCAGGTGAAACGAAATGGAGAAGGGAAAGGAATTTGCTTTCCTTGAGTTTTTCAAGCGACCTTTTCAAGAGGCAGTAAAGTGCAAGGCAGTCATAGAGGGCATTGTGAGGGAACAATCCCTCCAAGCAGAGCTCATCGCAAAGTTTCGCTATCTCATCTTCAATCCCTACTTCCTTTATGATTTCCTCAAGCGAGTAACTATTGGCAAGGGGGAAAGCGAGGGAAATAAGCTCTATGCTGTCAAGGAAAGGGTTCTCAAGATTCAGGTTTTGGGAGGCGAGAACGGATAAATCAAAGCCGATGTTGTGCCCTATCAAGGGGAAATCGGAAAGGAAGGAGGCGAATTGCTGGATAACCTCTTCAATGGGCGGAGCTTCCTCAATTTTCCTTCTCAATTCTGGTTCAGTGAGTTGAAGCTTCAATTGAAGGGTATAGGGGAGATTATTCAGCTCATCGGGAGGGATGTTGGCGTAGAGGTTAATATAGTCGGTTATTTGCCAATTCTCCACTTTTAGAGCGGAGAATTGGAAGGGGCGGGCGGATTTCTCCAATCCGGTTGTCTCCAAATCTATGATGATGAAGCTGTCAAAGGAGGGAAAATGGAAGATTGTTGGGTAATTCTCCCTTTCCATTTCGCTTTAAATTATAGCAAAAAGGATAGCTCTTTAATAGTAGCCTCCCACGCTCGTCCCTATGTATTGACCCTCTTCACCCAACCCCAGTGGGCGCAGTTGGATGGGGAATGCCTTGAGATATAAGTTAAAAGTCAACTCCTTTCTTCTTTTATTGTAGAGAAGAGAAGCGACCCAGCAGTGAAGGTCTCTTGTCAGGGCAAGGTCGAGCTCCTCAAGCTTATTAGTATAGCCATTGTAGCCGTAAATTCCCTCTATCTTCCACCATTTACCTAATATAAGTTTCCCAGTGCCTCGCACAAACGCCACTTTCTTCTCCTCTGTCGCATATCTGATATTTACATTCCATAGAGGATTCGTTTTCTCGCCTATCCGAACATTCGCAATGATATCGCGCCAATGTTTGCTTTTAGGCTCATATCCGAGATAAAAAAGGAAATCGCCCCAGGTAGGGGAAATCTCCAAGTTGCCAGTAATGGAGTAAGGATATTCATTGCGGAAATCATAGCCTCCCTGAAGCGATAATTTTGTTATTCTTGAATTCAATGTCCAGCCCACATTTAAGGCGCTATAAGGATAGATTTGGTCCATATAGAAGGGACTGTAGCCACGGGAGGTGGTATGTCTAAAGGAGAGGTTTAGGGAGGAAGAACCGATTGGGAATTGAAGGGTGGGAGAGAGATTGTAGGAATAGAGGGCTGTTCCATCTCCATATAGCCCTTGGAAAAATTCCCCATTGAGGGATAGATAGGGTTTGTTTCTTTGGGAAAGGCTTTGGGAACTGCGCCAATAAGTGGAGAAGGAAAAGGTCGCTCTGGATAAGAAGGGTTTGGTGATGAATTGGCGGTATTGTCCCCAAGCGATTTCCGCGTCTAAGGGGAATTTAGCCAAGATTTGAGGAGCTTTTAATCTTATCTCTGGCATCTTCTCAAGAAAGGAGTAGTTTTCATCTGCCGTGTAAGCATCTTTGTCCAAGTCGTTTCTGCGTGTTGTCTCAATCTCAAATCCCACTTTCCCCTCTTGGCTAAAGAGAAAAGTGGAATAGAGCTCCTTATCTGTGGGAGTATTGGAATAAGAAAGACTCGTGTTTTGTATATCTACTTTTAAATTCCTTCTCGCATCGAGGCGGAGGTTGTAGAGAAGGGAAGCGAATAGATTCTGGGATTCGTAAAAGCCCTTGACATTTTGTTTGCGCAAGTCAAGGCTCAAGCTGCTATTAAAAGTATTTTGTTCTATAGTTGTTTGGAGATTTGAGGTCCTTGAGGAGCCACCATACCAAAGGCTGTTTTTCTGAAAATCAGAGAGGATGGAAGCCCTCAGGCTTCCCTTTTGCCAATCCATTTTACCACTCGCCGTGAGACTCTCCCCTTCTCCTCCCGAGGGAGCCATATGATAAAGGGAAAAAGAAGAATTCAAATGGGGATAAACAAAGGTGTGCTCTATTCCCTGCCCCGCGCCCCTTTTCTGGATATAGTCAAGATGGAGAATACCACTTGCTACCGCCGTGCTTAGATAGGGATAGGTTGTTTTGATGAAGTAGCCTTCGTAGGGGTCGCTTCCGAATTGGGGGATGAAGCTTCTTTTAGCGGGCGCCTTTAAGGGAATGACAATGTAGGGAAGATGAAAAAGCTTTCTCCCCAAGACAACAAAGGAAACATCTCTTGCTACGAGTTTATCGCCGAAGAGGACGAATATCTCTTTAGCGTTTAGGCTGTAATGGGGATGGGGAAGGTTGCAGGTTGTTAGGGAAATGCCCTTCCCTTCCATTTTATTAGAGGTGCCAGCGCTTTCCTTTGCGTAAAAAAACAGTGGTTCCTGCGCTCCTTGTAATCTTTTCGCTTCAATTTCCACTTTCCCTGATTCCATCTTCCACTCCTCTTTCTCCCAATTGAAGAAAAGCTTCTCCCCCCTCATCATCTCTCCTGATTTTATGAGAACCGCATCTCCCTCAACCACGCCTGAATTATCATTCAGGTTTAAAGTCACCTTATCCCCCCTTATCTCATAGTCCTCGTATTTTATCAGCACATCTTCTCCGATGATTTTCTCTTCAGAGGGGATATATTTTGCTCTCTTAGCCGTTATAGTTCCCTCCCCTGCGAAGGAGAGGGAAAGAATGAGAAGGAGAAAGAGAAATTTTGTATAAGCTTTTGAGAGCATTTAGTAAAGATTATATGGGGTTTGAAGGCTTTCGTTAAATGTTTATATCCCTTCTCCTACCCAGTTTGTTGCCTCAATAAAGGGAAAAATAAGGAAGGAGGGTTTGTCAATGCGCGCTCGCCGAAGGCGGGTGTGACAATCGCCTCTTTTGTCATTGAGAAAAACGAGATTGAACACATTTTTGAAACGCTACCGTTTTTGTTAAAATATCCTTAGATGTTCAAAAAAGCGATATTATTGGGCATACCACTTTCCGTTCTCGTCTGCCTCGTGGTCTCGTTCGCCGAGCTCGTGGTCAGCAGGGGCGGAAGTATGGAAGGCGTTCTCCTCGGGGGCTCTCATCTTCCCGCCGGCGCCATCGCCTTCCTCCTTCTCCTCCTCGCCCTCAACGCAATCTGGAAAAAATTAAGAAACAAAATCATTTTATCCAGCCAGGAACTTTTAATAATTTATGTTATGCTCATAGTAGCTGCTCTTCTCTCCTCGTTTGGTCTGGGCGAGCAGCTCATTCCCAATCTCGCTGGCGTGAATTACTTCGCCACGCCGGAAAACAAATGGAGGGCGCTCTTCTTCTCCCATATCCCTCGCTGGCTCGTCCCCTGGGACCCAAATGGACCGGAGAAGCAAAAAGTCGTGAGGGATTTCTATGAGGGGCTTCATTATGGGGAGCCAATCCCCTGGGGAGCTTGGCTTATCCCCCTCATCTCTTGGAGCATCTTCGCCCTTCTCCTTTTCTCCTCTATGTTCTTTATGGCGAAGCTCATAAGAAAACAATGGATTGAGGTGGAGCGTCTCACTTTCCCTTTGCTTCAACTTCCCTTGGAGATGTGCAGGGAGGAGACATCAAGAAGCTTTTTCAGGAACAAGCTGATGTGGATTGGCTTCGCCATCCCCTTTATTTATCACTCAATAAACGGACTCCACAAATTTATGCCCTATATACCCGAACTCCCCGTAATCTATAACCTAAATCAGCATTTCCAAACTCGCCCTTGGTCGGACTTATTCGTGATTTATCTCGTTGTTTCCTTCTCCGTCGTAGCAATTGGCTTCCTATTGCCCTCCGATATTTCCTTCAGCTTCTGGTTTTTCTTCCTTTTCTTCCGCACGCAGGAGCTTTTCGCCTCAATGTTTGGGGCGACACTGGACAATATGCCCGTCTATCCCGCTCGCTTCTTCGTCGGCTATCAATCAACGGGAGCCTGCGTCGTCGTGGCTATTTATATGATTTATCTTATGAAAAAGCAGATAAAAGAAGCCCTTCGCAATTCCCCCCAATATGTGATTGGATTCCTGATTTCCATTCTCTTGGCGATTATCTGGATGTGGCTGGCGGGTATGAATGTTTTGGTTGCAGGAGTGGTCATTATCTCCTTCCTAATTTTCATCGTTCTCGTGCTATCTCGCTGTGTCTCCGAAGTTGGGCTATTGATGATACAAGGATTATTCCGCCCCATAGATATCATCGCCCTCGTTGTTCCTCGTGCCTCATTAGGGGCGGGAAATCTCGCCATTATGTCCCTGATGGATGGAGCTTTTATGAGGGATGTGAGGGGAATTTTGCTTCCAACCTTTATGGATGGATTCAAGATAAGCGATGTCACCGAGACGGACGAAAGAAATTTCCACATAGCCTTTTTAGTCGGCATCCCCATCGTGATGGCAACCGTCTTGCCTCTCCAACTCTGGATTATCTACAGACACGGCGGAGTAACCTTAAACAACTGGTTTCTCCTCTCCAATCCCCAGCTTTATTTCCAGCAAAGCGCCTCCATCCTCTCCGCTGGCTCTCCTTCCTACGATATTCGCGCCCCGATTTTCTTCATAATCGGGGGATTCTTCGCCTTTTTCCTCTATATGATGAGAACGAGATACTGGTGGTGGCCTTTCCATCCCCTGGGTTATGCAATGGGAGCAACCTGGCCAGTGATTGTCTATTGGTTTCCTCTTTTCATAGGTTGGTTCATAAAGATATTCGTGAATAAATACGGGGGATTGAAATTGTTTGTGCGGGCGAGACCCTTATTTTTAGGGATGATATTGGGCGAATTCGCAACCGCCCTCCTCTGGGCATCAATCTGCTCGCTCGCAGGCGTCCCCGCCCCTTACATTCCCCTCTGCTAATCCACCCCAAAAACGCAACGCTTTATTGCGATTCTCCTATATGTGTAGGTTAAATGAATATAGCCATCCTTGGTTTGGAGAAGGCAGGGATAGGAGAATTCTCCTTCCTCGCTTTCAACATCCATCAAAATCTTCCAGCTCTCTCCGTCTTTTGAATAAGCCAAGGTGAGGGGCGTTCTCTTATTGGGGGAATTATTGAAGGCGAGAAGTATTCCTCCATCTTTAAGGGAGATTGCATCTATTCCGCTGTTGGGATTGGGAAGATAAATTGGCTCGGGAGGAGTCCAATTTCTTCCCCAATCCTCTGAGCGAGACATCCAAATGTTCTTCCCCTCAGAGCCACATCGCATAAGGGCGAAGAGCGCCCCTGCGGAGAGCTCAACAACCGCTGGTTGAATAATTCCCACGGGCGCAACGAGCTTATGGGTGGGAAACCAGCTTTTCCCTTTATCCTCAGAGATGAGGAAGAAGGATGTCCAATCCCGCTCATCATACATCGGCAGAATTATATCTCCATTTGAGAGGATTATCGGTTTATTTCTCGTCATCCAGCCGAGCTCTTCCTGAAGGATTATAGGCTGCTCCCAGCTCTTCCCTCCATCAAAAGAGCGTTGATATTTCACCTTGCAGGTATCCCATCCTTTCCCGAACATCGTCACGAAGAAAAGCCAGAGGGTATTCTGCTCATCAAGGAAGAGAACGGGATTTCCCTCGGGGAGCTTCGGCGTATCGGCGATTATCCTTGCTTGGGACCAGCTGTCATTTTGTTTATCAAATTCGCTCGCCAGGATGGCGCTATCGGGGCTTCCCTCATAGGCACCGGCATAGAAGGCGCAGAGGAGATTGCCATTGGGGAGCTCCGCAAGAGTTGAGGCATGGCAAGAGGGAAACTTATCATCAGCCTGAAAAGGAAAATCTTCTTTAAGAAGAGAGATTTTCATTTTTAGTTATGAATCCCTTTCTTTTTGATGGTGATTTTAATAAAAGGAAATCTTATGTCAAGTTTTTGTTCCGATACAAAAGAAGTCTTCCCTGTTCGCCATCGCGATTGAAAAACCGAAATTGCCACGCCTCCCTGTGGGAGGCTCGCAATGACAAAAAGGGCTCGGTCGCTTACGCTCCTTGCAATGACAATCCAACCCTCTATCATTGCTGGTATGGGTAAAGGTTTTTGAAATGGAGAATGGATTTATATAAGTGGAGATGAAAAATTGCATATAAAAATATACCCATAGATGCGAGCTTGACTGCTGATGCAGTCAGGCGTTGCAATCTCCCCCTCATTGTCATTGCGAGCCTTCTGCGCAGCAGAAGGCGTGGCAATCTCTATTTAAAAGATATTTCCTTTTAATCCCTCAACTTCGCGCCGCCACGCACGCAGCGAACGAAGTTCATTATGCGAACCACATCTCCCTGCGGTCCCCTCCCAAATGGATAAGCAGAAGGGTCGCCTTTCTTTGGGTCGCTCCTCTGACATCCCGCTCCATGGACATCTAAAAGCTCGTAGCTATTCAAAAAGGGATTCCACATCCACCCCAATCCCCTCCCAAACGCTATGTAAACCGCGCTTCCTCCCGAACCAGCTCTCATATGAGTCGTGCTCGTCCAATAATAGGGATAATCCACCTCCCCTCTCTCATTGATTATTTTCGTGCATTCAAAGACTGGGTCAATGGCGGGAGAATTGGTCGTGTCGGGAGAGCGAGTGTAGTCAACTATGCTTTGGAGCTCCTTGGCATTGGGCAGACGCCAATCATCGTAGCCCGCCAATTTCAGATTCTCAGCATAGGAAAGAGCCTCCTCCCAAGTCATTCCTCTACCGCTGTCCTTCTTCTGCCACATCAAACCCGTCGCTAAGTCCGTTACCGTTCCATCTCCGTTATCAACGAAACGATTCTTACCATAGTTGGGATTTCCCCTCACATAACGCACGAAGAATTTCATCCTCTTGGGATAGCATTTTATCCTTCCATCGGCGAAGTTGACGCCGAATACTCCCTCTTCACCCCACATAATTCTCCCCACATAGGTTGTGCTACTCACATATTGAGCATCTATTATCCGCTCACCCTTGCTTGGGTCTCCATAACGAAAGACGAAATATCTCGTATCTAAGAAGGGCTTCAATTGGGATGTATCAGTGGAGAGGGGGTCAGGGTCGGTTCCTGAAAAGAGGATAAGGGAATAGAGTTCCTTTATAGTGGGAAGGCGCCAATCCTTGTATCCTCCCGTTCGGCATTCCTTTGCTCCCCTTACTGCTTCATAATAGGTTTTCTTCTCCCCGGGGTCCTTTTGCCACATAAGACCAGTGACGAGGTCGGTTATCGTGCCATCGCCGTTATCTTTATAGCGAGGTTGATTGCCGCTATATTGAGCATCCTGCCCGAAGAATGGCTCGCCTGGTTTGGGGCAGTAAATCTCAAACCAATTATTGAAGCATTTATCCTGACCTGTATCAACGATTGGATAGGTTAGAGAGAAGTTCTGGGATGAAAGGGTGAAGGAGAGTAAGAGACAGAGGAAGAAGCAAAAGCTAAGAGAAAATGCTAACAATTTCTTCATTTTATTAAATTATATCTCTTTTTGCCTAAATAAAAAAGGGGAATTAAGTCTCGCCTATTCTGTCGAGAAGTTCTTTAAAATTGACGAGATTTAACAATTTTTTATCCACCTTAATTATTCTTCTCTACATTCCGTCTTGAACAGCTTGGACTTTAAATTTTAATTATATAACGAGACCAAAGTCTATGTTATTTCCCCCAAAATATTGAAACCGTTAGCGAGTGTCTTGCCGCAGGATGTCGAATTCGGAATGTAACAATTTTTCATCAAAATTGGTCTAAAATAATCAGCAAGGTAGCGTTTCAAATATTGACATTGTATTGACAAGGTATATAATTGAGGTAAAATAAATTATAGGTGCTATAAATGTTTATATTGGACATTTTAAATGATTGGAGGAGATGGCTCCTCTTAAAAGGGGAGTCTCTCTCTCTCTCTAAAATCTTTGTTCTTTCTTCAAAGGATTTAAGGGAGCTCCAGGTCTCAGAAAGGCTTGGAGCTCCTTCTTTTATGAGGATAGATGAGAAGAGGTGGTGCCAACCAAGTGTCTGGAAAGGAGGGAGGAGCTTTCTCTCTCGTCCCCGCTTCTCCCTCGCCGGAAAGCCCGGAAACAAGATAGGGGGGCAAAATAAAAAATAAAAGGAGGTGTTTTCAAAAAATGTTAATGCAAATGAAAAAGAAAGGTTTTACTTTGATTGAATTGTTGGTGGTCATAGCTATCATCGCCATTCTGGCGGCGATTCTCTTCCCAGTCTTCAGCCGTGCTCGTGAGCAAGCGAGAAAAGCAGCGTGCTTATCAAATGGCAAACAAATTGGAACAGCCTTGATGATGTATTGCCAAGATTGGGACGAGACACTGCCTTTCTGGGTATGTCCCTGCAGGCCAGCTGGCTTCCAGCAAACTGGCGGCCTTTTCCCTACGGAACAGCTTCAACCCTATATGAAAAACTGGGATGTTTGGAGATGCCCAAGTGCTGCACCAACTCAGGGGATGGCTTTTTCTTTGTGTTATCCGGGAGTATGGGGAAGACCGCAAAATAACCAAATTTGTTCGCTCGGATTCAATGCTTATCTTATGACTACAATGTGGGGTTGTAACAGGGGACAGCATGCTATTAAACTCTCTGAACTTAAGGAACCCTCTTTGGACCCGGTAATAGCAGATTGTAATATGGTTCTTTGGCATGATTTTGCTACCTGTGGTTTTGAGAGTGGTCGCACCGTAGGAGTAGCCCGCCAAGTTGCTTTCGCCAACTATCCTGATTGCTGGAACGGTGGTGGATGTATAACCGGCAAATATAATTTATGTGATCAAACCGTGCTCCAACAATGCATTGATAAATTCACTCGCCATACTGGTGGTTCTGTGCTAATATTTGCGGATGGACACGCAAAATGGTATAAAGCCGATCAGATAAAGGATAAAGCTGGAGGAGGCCCCATTAACACCTGTCCGCCAAGATATTGAGCTAACTTTGAGCCTATATTTTTGATATAGAAAGGTTTTAATAGGAGGTGAAAATTATGCGCCTATCCTTGGTTGCTATTATTTTAGTCTGTGGATTGCTCCTTTCCGCTGATTTATATCGTCTGTCAATCGCCAATCAACCACCCAAGATAGATGGCTATGTGGATGAGAAGGAATGGCAATCCGCGGTTAAATTTGATGGCTTCTCCTTCAACGGAATCCTTGAACCGAGAAGAACTATCGGTTATATAACCGCAACAGAAGATAAAATCTTCTGCGCCGTCCTCTCCGAACTGCCGAAGAAAGGCAAAATCCTCTCCGAGGTCAAGGGGAATATAGAGAAAATCGTCTTTGATGACGCAGTGGAGGTCTGGATTGACCCAAATCCCCAGCAGGAAAACGGCGTCGTATATCAGATGCTCTGCAATTCGCTTGGCTATGTCTATTATCTCGCCCATCCCAAAGGCGAAGTCCCCACTCAGGCTTATTATGGCTGGAGGGGAAACTACAAAATCGCCAATGGCTTCCACAACGGCTTCTGGCATTGCGAGATTGAGATTCCCATTGAAAGCGTCGCCAAAAACAGGAAGGCAAGCGAGGGAGTTTGGGCGATTAACCTCTGCAGGGATTTCAAACAGCCCTGGGCTTGGTCCTGCCTGGGAAACGATGGCTATAACCCCCAAAAAGACATCATCTTCACCTTCAGCAAGGACGATTGCCTCATCACAAAATTCAACCACAACACCGACCCAATCTTCGGGGAAATCAATTGCTCATTGGATATCCAAAATCCAACGCAAAAATCGCTTGACTTGCGGGCTAAGATCTCCCTGAAGAGGGATTCCCAAGAGGATGCGAAGGAGGAAACGATGAGCTTGGCTCCGGGAGAGGAAAGAAGCATTGCTCTCGCAGTTAAGGATACATCCTCGGAGAAGTTCCAACTCAGTATCCTTGTCTCTTCACCTGATGGAGGAAAAATCTATTACTCAAGGAGCTATCAATGGCAAAGGGCGAAAAGCGAGGAGAAATGGACGACTTTCGCAGAGAAAGCTAAGCCTCCCATAGATTTCCTCTTCGCCTATTATCCCTATCTCAACAAGATGAGAATCCTCGCCGATATAACTGCCCTTCCTCAGGAAGCCAAATTGAAAGCACTGAGATTTCAAATCAAAGAAGATAAGCCGAACGGAAAAACAGTGAAAGAGATAAGGATAAACGCTGAGGAATTCAAGGATGGCAAATGCGAGAAGACATTCGAACTTCCACCCCTTTCCGGAAAATACATAATATCAGCCAAAGCGGAGGGAGAGAACCTTCCCTCTGGCGAGATAGCCAAGAACTTCGAGAGGAAGGTTTTCCCCGAGTGGGAACATAAGAATCTCGGCAAGA
>Ga0078972_1007472_pt1 | contig 24233 bp, 31 predicted proteins | sample YelNatPaOPGAMG01_FD_67568 | JGI IMG/M metagenome (GOLD analysis project Ga0078972, IMG submission 67568) | Hot spring thermophilic microbial communities from Obsidian Pool, Yellowstone National Park, USA - OP-RAMG-01 (SPADES assembly) (version 2) | ecosystem: Environmental > Aquatic > Thermal...
AGCTCGCTCGTGGTAGGAAAAAGTTACACGACCATCATTCTCATTGAGAATGAATTGATAAGAATTTGTAGATAAAAATTCTGCAGGCAAGTTGACCACAACACCACTAGCGTACAGCACGAAATAAAACGACCATCCGTAGCTTCCAATATTACTATTCATCAAAGCCATAGTAGTATCTATATCTATATTACCGTTACAAATCATCGTCCCGTCACTGAATTTAATCCATGTGCCGTTTGAGTTTTGCCCGACTTCGACAATACCAGCACCAATATCCGAAGGAATAATGCCTTTTGGGACGGAAGTATAATAACTCGTAGATAAAGTTTCGTATAATTTGTGATCTGAATTATATTGTGGATTTGCTACTAGCAAAGCTACCTTCGCTCCACTCATACAAGAAGCGCTTATCCGAGGGCCAGCGGGATAAGTGTATACAGATTGCTCCGATGATAATGATCCGTCAGAAGACCTGATTCTATAAGCTAGTTCATTAGAATAATCCTTAGCATAAAATATAATTGTCCTATCATCAGGCATATATGTAGCAGAGCCTGCTAAAGCACTATTGTTAGCATTAGTAGCAACTTGTGTTAATGTTCCCCATGCACCATTAACATCCCTAATTGATATACCGATAAATTGATTTTTAACCCATACCGTTGCTAAATATTTCTCATTATTTATATTTGTTATGCTATATAACCTAAACTCATTTGTATGTAGATTTAATGTTTGTACATATTCACAAGAATAATCAGATAGTTTTATTCTATACTCTCTAACGAATCGGCCGTTTATATTACTAAAATTAACGATAAAATAAATATATTCCCCAGATATATAACTAGGAATAGGATACTCTCCTAATATTCCTACTCCCTCTGATTCAGTATTGATTGTATAATCAGTATCATAAGTGTTCCATACACCATTACTTGCTCTTTTCCGTAATATAACCTTATATTGGTATTGGTAATTTGTGAGCTGTATGCAAACTGTATAGATTTCATCAGATTGAGCCTTAATACTTGATATAACATAGTATGGTGTATTATCGTATAAAGTGACCCAATCCCCCCAAATTCCATTACTTTTCCTAAGCTCAACCCCCATATAATTATTATTCGTGCCAGTCGTATGACCGATTAGAATGAGATCTCCATTCGAAAGTTCAAATACATTATGCTGGAAATGTGCATATTGTCTTGGAAGTGTTTTAATGCTTGTAGCGCCTGAAATAGAATTAAACGTCCACCCACCATTATAAGTCACATCGACTTTAGAATTATGTAAAATAGCTTTTGTAAGATGACTTGTACCTCCTCCAGATAGATAGACCCCCGGATCACCGCTTGGGTTGCTACCCGATGCATTATACCCACCGCTACGCAGATGACCACCTGATTGTATCTGTAAAGATTTTGATAATAGACTTTCAATGAAGGCAGAATTGGATGCGAATGTTGATGCCCAGGCATCAGAAAATATAATCCCTTGTGATGTTACTTTTATATATTGATTATTTTTACCACGTATTTCTATATAAGGATCCTGCTCCGTACCTGATGCTTGCGGATTAGAAAACAAATATACATCTTCCGTGCCCACACGGAACTTGCCTACAGGTCTATCTGATGGACGTCCTGGGTAGTCGCTCAGTGACCAATAGTTATAAGGATCCTCTTGCCCGCCAGATAAAACGGATAGATTTCCTGTTATAGCAGCTAAATTTTCTGCATAAATCTTTTCAACTCCAAGTGCTCCCGGCTGCATGGTCCCATCTGCTTTGCGTGCTTTAATTACATCATAGGCAGATGTTGGCGTAGCTATAACAGGAATCACAGATGACCATGGACCTGCCGTTTTACCGACCGAATTCGAATATCCAGATGGAGTTCCTGATGCAAATATACGATCAGTAACAATACGAAATCTAAAATAATACGTCGTTGCCTGTGGATCTGTAGCCTGATTCTCAAGAGGCACAGATTGAGTCCATTGTGGTACTGAGATCCTTCGCCATTCCCCGATATTACCCTGTTTAAAGTTTTCTTCTGATGCGTATACATCTAATCCGAGTGCTGGTTTATACCAATTCACCTGATCTTTACTGATCTGTATATCATAACCTATGATACCAAACACATTCGCAGGAGGATCCACCATTGCTCGAACTTCACGCATTGCAGATATACCACCACCGACAGTTGGTTGTGGTGGGAGCCATGTCCCATACTGCGAAGTATCAACAGATGATATATATAACCAGTCCGGTGCTTCCGTTCCTATAGAATTGACAGCCTTTATTCTAAATCTGTAACTCGAAAGAGGGGGCCATGGCTCAGGATTGCCACTAGCTTCTGGATAACCATCGACAGATCGATTAAATTGCCAAAAATATTGTGAGTTCTCAATCGTAGCAGAACCATTTAGAACGCCATTTATATCATACCATGTTGATCCTTCATCTGTGCTTCGTTGAATGCGATATTTAACTGCTTGTTGTAGCAATGTACCACTATCAGCTGGTATTATTCGTATATAAATACCATCGATATAAGCTTTAGCTTCAAGAGCTAAAGGATTTAGTGGTATAGTCTGGTCCCTATTTTGACCAGCAAGCGTTTGATTGATTCCATCAATTTGATTATATAAGTTATCTAATGTTTGAGCTGGGATCCTATTTTCTATATAGCTACCACCATCAGCTGTAACAGGAGTATATTCTGAAACTCCCTCCAATTCATATTCAATCACACCAGTTTGTAATTTTATAGTTCGTTTTGTAATTCGTGCCGTAATGCTTCCTAGACCATATTCAGAGATAATTACTAGATCTCCGATGGCATAATTCGTTTTTGATTTAAGATTATATGTATAATCGCAATATTTATGATACCATGACAGGTAATTCGCAAGCGCATCCGCATAAGTTTTGCTAAATATGTATTTTGTTTCTATTTCTTCTGCATCATTCGGCGTAGCAGATCTCTGTACAATAGATGTATTAATATTTTTCTTCACTTTTACCGTTGATGCAGTGATGTCCAGCTTGAGTATTCGATCATCATACAGTGTAGAGGTATTTTTTATGCTTAATAATGCCCGATTTCCCCGTTGCTCAAATTTAAGAACCTGTATGTATTGTCCTTTATCTATACTCAGATTTATTCCTGAAGCGAAAATGATTTCTCCTTCCTCGTGGTTAAACTCGGCAAACCATTCCTCTTTACCACCAAGATATTGTTGAGGTGGAAGTGTTATATAACATTTATATCCATCCTTTGCATTTGTGGTGTCGCTAAAAACTATTACATTGCTCAGATCCTTAATCTCATACCATTTTACAATAATCTTTTCTTTCCGCTCTTCTTTCTTCGTCTGTGAGATCTCATCAATACAGTTCGTTCCGTTAAATTCCTTAATTGTGCTTAAAGAATCAGGATAGTAACGATATACTTTAAATTGCCCCTCATTATTGAAATAAAATACATAGCCATACTCAAATAATAGAGTTGCAAGTACATCATGATATGATTCCTCTAACGTAGCAAGAAAAACAGGCACTGTTATATTAAAGTCTGGGATATCATAGTTCGTAATACCACATGCATTGAGCAATGCAATTATAATCGTATTGAGCGATGTATTTGTATACCGAAACTCAGAAGTGATTTTTTTCTTCAATATGAAGGATGGACTCACCAACTCCACTTTAACAGGCTGTAATCGTTGTGTTTTTTTAAACTCAAATGTCTTGCGAATATATCCACTGAAAAGAATTGTAGAATTTTGCAATACTCTTGCTTGAATGTTTGCAGTATCAATTCCTCGCAAAAGATTAAATAAAGCAATATTAGGTACGAGAGAAAATGTGCAAGAGGCATCGGCAGGTTTTAGATTATTATGCAATACCTCTGTAATTACTAAATCAGAAATAGTACCTTCATAATTTTGCCATTCTGTACCAAACTTTATTTGTATCGAATAGGCCATAGGTTAATATCCTAATTTCTCTGCGTATCGAATCTCATCTCTAAGCATAAGTGCAATTGCTCTTGCATCTCCATTCACAAAACTATGTTCGAAATATATGTTAATAGTTACATCTCTAACTCCTGTGTATGTTGCTGAGGCACCCGTTGTACTTTGCTGCTGCATTGCAATAGATCCAGATGTATTTAAGTCTGTTTCGGATATTGCTTGTAATGACAATTGATCATAATTTAATTTCTCCATCCTCCAGTCTATATTAACAAATGGTATTTTGTTTAACGCACGTATTACTCCATTTACTACAGTTGCTATCATATTATGAATAGTTACAATCAACCATATTACTGCATTACCAAAAGGTCTGAGAGCATAGTTATAGATAAATATAAATGCCTGAGATACAAGTTTTATAATGGGCGCTAATTGCAAAAGCAGAGGTGCAAGCATTTTCCCAATCGTTTGTCCAATAATATCAAATATGCCAATCAATGGCTTCAATAAACTATCTATAATCGGTTGCAATGTTCTAAGAATGGCTTGGAATACAATCTGGAGAGGGTTCAAGATCATGCGGATACTATTTAATTGCATGAACATATCTATAAGGGGCCCGATAGCCTGTAATAAACTGCCAAACATGCTGCTAACCTGGGCCACCGGCCCAGTTTCTCCTTCAAATCCATGGCCATATCCAATATTTGCAACTTCAACAGCCGGTGCCATAGGACCCACCGTCCCACTAGCATTAATTGTTTGAGTTTCTGGAAATAAGAATTTTTGATATTTATCAGGCAATTTACGATCAAGAACATCACTGATTTTATCCATAGCCTCATTTATAACTGGTATAATAGGAGACAATGCATTATTTACTAATGTACTCGCTGCATTACTAAGATTCTTAACTCCCTGCCAGAATTCCGATCCTATGTTTTTCCATGCATTTTTGATAGCTTCACCTTCAAATTTAGGAGCTTCTGGTTCTTTTAGCGTACCAAATCCAAGTTTTAATTCTTTGTCTTTTGGGAGTACTTTATTTACTAAATCTACAATTTTCTGGATACCAAGAATGAATAAATTAACGAGGCCCACAAAAGCCTTCTGAATAGAAAAAACAATTATGTTAAACCCATATTCAAGAGGCCACCAGATTGTATTGCTTACTGCATTCAAAGTAGCATAAATGGAGCGCAAGAGTAATAGGAAAACTTTAAAAATAAGATCTGCAAGATTTTTGAAATTCTCATAAAGATAATCGAATGTAAACACTCTTTTGATAATTGACCAGACCGCATTCAAAGCAATTCCAGCAATTTCTGGAAGATTAATGAAAAAGTTAACAATTTTATTTAAGTTTTTGGATAACCATTCATCAATCCCCTCTAGGATCGGTTTCAATCGTTCGAGCACTTCAAGTTTAGCGATTGCGAATGTAGCACCTATTTTTTCTTTAATATCGCCGATGATATTTGTTATTTGTTTTGTTCTACCTTCAAGTGTCTGTGCAGCTGTTTCAGCCATACCTTGGAATTGTCTAGTTACCAAGGCCACCGCCTCACCGGATTCTAATTGTTCTTTTGTCAGATTGCGGATCGAGGGAATAAGCACACTAATTTCGCCCGCTGTACCCGCATATGTCTTTGCAAGATTTTCAACTGCAGTATCTAGAGGCATCATGCCTGATGATGCGAGATTAACTGATGCATTCAGTATATTCTTTATTTGTTCCTCCGTAAGGTTTAATCCTGCAAGGAATGCAGCTTGTTTTTGCAGTTCTTCATCACCGTAAATGCTTTGTTTTTGCAATTTTTGTGTGTAATCAATAATGTTTTGCAATGATTTAGACGTTAGATTCGCATTGTTTTGCACAGATCTAGTTAATTCCGCAAGCGCTTTCTGCTGTGTCTCAAAGGCAGATACAATATCCGATATGGCCTTCCCAATCTGATTCGCAGCAAAGACAGCAACCAGTCCCTTGAATACATTTGTAAGTCCCCTGGCAGTCTTCTCTAATGCGTTTAGGCTTTCCTGCGCCTTTTTTGCTCCGGCTTCATCAAATTGGCTATTAATTTTATAGGTTACACTAGCCATATTTGTCCCTTTTTAGCGCTTCATTTTCTTCCATGATCTTTTCGATCCATAAAGCTTGCATGAACTTTAGAATTTGCATGGTTCGATACGGTTGTCGGACCGCATCACAAGAAAATGGGAAATGAAGCCAATTACCATTTTCACGATCCACACATTGGTAGAAAAGATCGAAAAAGAATCGCCATTTTATATATAAATATCTAATCTCGTCTATTGATAGAGGATCTCCGCTGGAAAACAGAATTCTTGCTACTTGCCTGATTTCCCAGCCCTCCTCTTGCCGAAAGGGATAGAGTTTAACCACTCCTGGATAATTTCCGTATAGAGAGATCCAGACTCTGCAATGACTTTTGCCACATCCGCAGCTTTCGCTTTCCTACCTTCATCATCTTCAAATGAGTGATCAACAATGCAAGTGGGGAATAGTTTCTTTAATAACTCGAAATTAGCCTTACCATCTTCACTAAAATCTTTCAATTCAAGCGAATTCGGTTCTCTAAGTTCGAGAAAATTACCCTTATCATCTAACTCAATTCGTGTAGTAAAAATATAATTCATTTCTGATAGTTTCATCTATCCTCCTTTCAGTTCAATTCAGTTCAATAAGCAGTTTGTTTGCTATTGATAAGATCTATAGTAATCAGCTCATCAGATCCTACCTCAATAGCTTTGAGAGCAATTGTCTGTTTTACAACATCCCCACCGCCAATAGTAGGATTCGTTTCATTAACCTGCATGTGTGGTATTGTAATTATTAATTTATAAGGATAACCAGGTTCAATATTCTCTTCAGATGTAAACTCAAGTTCAAGGGATAAATCATTATCTGTCAGGTAATAACTATTTCTGAAATTGATGGAGGATGCATTGAATAGAACTTCTAATTCTGCAGTAATTTCTCTCGTACCAACCTCTGGCTCATAGAAATAAAGTCCTGTTCCAGTTGTTTGAAGATTATTAATCAGGTTATTATTGTAATTAAATTTGATAGAGGTTACATCCGCATATTCGACCGCATTTATTTTCACCTTACCTTTGTGAAACTTGAATGCTTTTAGTAACGAAGGAGTTAATGTTGCCAATGTTCCAGATGATTCATCTTTACCTACGAAATTTGCGTCTATTTTGAGAAAGTCTTCAGGAGCTGCCGAAAATGCTAAACTTTGAACTTTACAACCATTATAAGCTAATACCTGCGCAATGCGATCAATAAGCACTGTTAGCGAAGGTAGATGATCCGTAAGAGAAGTCCCAATAGCTTTAAATGTATGTTTATAGGCATTCGATGATCCTTGTACAAGAGTTGGGGCATCTTCTATTCCAAGGCATGCTTTTAAGAACAATCCGATATCATCTGGTCGTGCTAAAAAAGCGAGCGTTCCTTCAGTGCTTTTACTCATTGTAGCTACTATTCCGGATGTTTTGCCTCCGGTGAGAACGCCCTCATCCTTTTTATTCAGTTTTAGTTTGAATCCTTCGGAACTCACTTTTATTTGATATTGCCCTGTCGCAACAACCCCATATGTTGTTTCTTTACCAACTTGTACTCGTAATCTATTTCCACTGATCATGTTCTACTCCTTCTATTATATAAGTCCTACTTCTTTTTCTACACGAATTAGCATCTCAATTGCTTTACCTGATGGTATGCCAAATACTGCATCATAATAGTGTATTTTCTCGCAAGATGTATTATCCACAATACCACCCAATGTTTTATTTGATTCTATAAGTGCATATAGGGCTTTCATGTATGATTTCGCAATATTGCCGAGCGTGGCATTTGATACACCCACTCCTTGGAATGTTACAAAAATATTCACTTCTGCATTTAACGCTTTAGATTCCATAGTCAATTGTTCAAATTCATACTCCGGTATATAGAGATAAAAAATAATAGTTTCTGTCTTGCTTTGCACATCAGGCAAATCAAGCAAAAATAATACCGGTGGAGGCACGCCTTGATCTAGCTTTGTTGCTAAATTATTTTGGAAATAGGCTAATAGGCTTTCTTCAAATGCTTTAAAGTCCATATTTCTTCTTAAAATATTGATCTAGGATCAATTGCATGAGTTTATCCATTTCTTCTTCTGTTTCATAAGAGTATATGGTTGATCGAACGATCGGATTAAAAAATTCTCTTTTGGGTAGTTTCACTGTTTTTACTCTCTTCCATTCATCACCTATTTTAAAAGTGAGTACCTTTTCTTTCCTGGGCCTTATTTCATCAATACCTTCTTCATGAAAAGATGCATAAAATGCACCGGCTTTGATAGATCCGGACCCTGCCTTATAGAGTGTATATTTCACGGATCTATATAAGTCCCCAAGATCTCGTTTAAGAATTTTGCCTCGAAGCCCTTTCCGCACATTTTTCCGAGCCATAGATAATATTTTACCGAGCATACGCTTCTTTATTTTGCCTGCATCATTTCTAAACTCCCCTAATGCTTCCCTGATTTTTTTGTCATCAAACTCAAGTTCGAATCGTACCTGCATTACCGTATCCTATAATGCTCCAATGGCTTCAGGAATTTTTCATAATTTGTATAGTTGTAACGCTGATACCCCATTCCATCTGGCATTTGCAATCCCGAGAAAGCGACATTTAAACCTTTTTCGGCTAATTTCAGTGAAGCAATTTCCACACAGGCAAGTAGGATAATAGATGGTACAGGATTTAACCCTCCCGTGAATTGAATTCTGAGAGTAAGGCCATATACATCATCAGAAAAATGTATGTAATTATAATTGGTATAATAGGTAGCGTTAGTTCCCTCAATTGACAAGATTGAAATAGCAGGGGCAGGTAGTTTTACCTGCCGCCTACTATAAGATATAATTGTCATATCATAATTCTTTGGTTCGATCAGAAAACCTAAATACGCCTCGATTATCTCCTGTGATGCCTTAATGGCATCTGTTTTATATTGATCGAGTTCACTATTATAGTCACCTGTTACTCTATTGAAGTAATCAAGCGTGATCAGCATTTACTCGTATCGCACCTTCGTTTTCAAGAGATTTGGCGATTGCTACCGGCAGTTCCGCTTTGTTGCCGGGAAAATAAATTGGATATCCTTCCATGCTAACAGTTGTTAGAAATACAACGCTAATTTTCTCAAAAGATTCAATAGGGGGGTCTCCCCCCCCATTTTTCAATTCACTGCGTCTGGCCATTTATACCTCCTATACAGTTACCAGTTTATAGCCGTTTTTCGGTACGATCGTGGTACCATTGAAGAACATCATCGCTTTAAAGTAAGTATAAGTATCTCCTGTGGTTTCGATCGGCCTAATGGTTACTTCTTGAGCAATGCCCAACGCATAATTCCTGGGATCCATACCTACAGCGACAATCGAACCTGCGGTTATCGTTGTAGGAGCATGCCCCGTGGGATAAATGGGTATCCCAAGCACCGATCCACGGATCATGATTTCGTTCTTGATAGCATCCAAGCTCGATCCGCTTTCAGCAAGCATTCCGGCAAGGAATGTACCATTCAGAACAATCATGCCCGTTTCTGTTAGATCTTTGATTTTTAGCGCAAGATTAAGCAAGTCTGCGAGTTTAGGAGCTCCAGATGCACCACAGCTTACGCTATTAGATAGCGCACTTGAAGCGAACATCCCTAGCATTGCTCCGGAGGTGCCACTGCCGGTGATAGAACCTGCCATCATTGCATCACGGAATACATCCGCAAAAGCTTCAGGGAGTGCAGCTTCTATGTTTGCTCCAGACATGAGCAATGTCTCTGCTGATACAGGCAATAGTGATGCGTAAGCTTTCGGCTGTAGCGTTTTAGCTGCAAGAGCAGCTTGCGTATCTGCGGTAAGAGATCCTCCTTCCGCAAGAGGACCCGCTGTAGCAGGAAGAGGAGATAGAATCGGTATTACGGTCGATGCATTAGGTCCGTAGAATGTCCGATATCTGCTCAGCAAAGTATTATTCTTTACTAGTTCACGCACGATTTCAGAGATTACTTGCGTAGCACCCGTACCGGAAATAGTTATCGCTCTTTTCTCTTTAACCAGGGCTTCCAATAGATCCCTGAATTCCTTCTTGCCAGGTTTTGCATCAGATACAATCGGTAGTTTAAAATCACGTAGTTCTTTCTCCATTTCCAAAAGTCTTTTTTCAGCCTCGATCGCTTGTTTTAGTTCTTCAGCATGTTTTTCGAATTTCGAATAAACCTCTTTCTCTTGATCATTTAGCGCCCGATTCTCATTTTTTGCGTTCTCAAGCAATTTGCGCATCTCTTCGATCGCTTTCTTGCGATCTGCAATCAATCTTTCCATATATTCATTCCTCCATATATTTCAATTTGAATAACTCTAAATCCATCTCGGTTATGGGGGCGCTGCGTGGCATAACCGGCGCAGGGTCCTGATCCGTATGAATTAGAGCATTCAGTTTATCGATCCATACTTGGATCTCTTTTTGATCTTCTTTAGTCAGTCTTTCCCTACTCAATAAACCTGCAAGTTTTTCAATATCTAAATTATATGTATGCATAATCAGCTCTCGTGTATTCGCAAGTGTCTCCGTATATGCCGGGAATGGTACTCCAAAGCTGATTTCATATAGACGTGCTTCTAAGATTTGCCGCTCTTGAGCATTTTCATCCCATTGTTCACGAATTACAGAAAACCCAAAACTCATGGTATTAACAATTCCAGCCCGAACGATTTCATAACAATCATCTGCGAAATTAGTCCGGGGAAGTACTAATCTGCATCGCAAGCCATCTTCGCTATCCTGCAGTGCAAAATTCCCACTTGAAGTGTTACCAAGCACCAAATTAGTATCATGATTCCACAGTGCTACAATACGCTGTTCTTGAATCGTTTTTCTAAAACACCCAGGCTTCAATATCTCATAAAATCCCATAAATTCACTTCTAACGTTATAGGGGATGAAGCCTTCAAAAATCTTTTCTCCCTGGTCTTGTCTGATTTCAAAAGTGAGTTTCTTTGATATAAAGTTTCTTTGTTCTCTTATTTTCATAGACCCTCTATTAAATAAGTCCCTATTTAGATTTATTATCTGATACTGAATCAGCGCCTTCTTGAATCTTTTTCAGTTCTTCGAGTTTTAGACGTGCACCGGCAGCGTATGCCTCGATTACATCGTCTGTGAGTGGTCCAACACCATCACGGATAGGCACATCTCCTGCAAGTTCTTCGCCAAGCGCAGGAAGATTAATCTGTTTTCTCGCTTCATTTGTTGTTATGATACCGAGCTTAAGATTCGTGGTGAGGATCTCGTTTCTTGTTTTTGCGTCTGGTCGCAAGAATTCATTGTAATCAAATTCTAAGAAATATCGTTCTTGTTCATATTCAGTAAGAAGTTTTTCAAAATATTGCTCAATACGGTCTGTATATTGTATTAAACAACTATTCTTAAAAATCAGATTTACTTGCTCATAGTTGATCCCTTGCTTGTTCATGCTTAGTAATTCATACGGTACACCGAAAAATTGGCAAATTGCTCTCTCTTCAAACTCACGTGCAGGGATCAGTTCGTTTACATCGCCAGAAAGTTTGAAAGACTCAACTTTATTACCATTGAACTCAATTATCGGTTTGCCTGAATTCAACTTAGATCCAAGATGACTGTAGAAATCGGCTATATCGATTATATCTTCATACGAAACATTCTCTTTCCCAATCGTTACCTTTACTCTTGTGAGTATATTATTGTCATAGAAATTTGAAGTATAAAGAGCAAGTTTATTGCTGTTTTGAATAGATTGTCTAGCATATTCGATAATTGATTTGCCACGTATACCATCATACCCATATCCAGAAGGTATATGTAAGATATCTACATCTGTATATGCTTGCCCACCGACAAAATAAATCTTTTGTAATCCTTCAAGTCTTATTGTTACAGTTGTGGGATCAAGCAATATCAATTGCGATAATTCACCATCATCATTTGTAACTTTAAATACAAATGCATTCCCATAGCGGATCAGGTGACGCACAAGCGCTGAATAGAAAACAGAATATGTCTCATTTAAGTTTGGTCGCTTCGTAATGATACGATATTTGGGATGGAAGAATGCAATGATAGCGCTTCCGTCGTTTCTTCTAAAATAAAGTTCGAGTGGCAATGAAGCGATACTATTTGCAATTAAGTTTTCACAGAACATCACTGTCGGATTTGAATCATTCAGAGCAGCATAGAGAGAATCAACATAATAATATGCAATTCTTGGCAATTGTGTTGCTCGTTTTTTGAACCAATTAAACATTCATACCTCTACTAAATAAGTCCCATTGCTTTTGATAATTTTTTAAAGTCAACTTTCACTTCCGCATTCGGTTTTATATTTATCAATTCTCTTAGTTTGAACACCGCCAAAATGCTAGAGATAACTAAATCAATGCGCTGTGGGCTATCTTTATGTACTTTTGTTATTTTGACCAGCTTGTTTGTGGTATAGCGTCGTGCATTACTTACGCACCAGCGCATCACTGGATTCGCATCAATGATTCTACCCGAGAGTATAAACTCTTCAAAATCTTTGGTTGGTTCCGAGAGTACTTCCAACCGTTGATTGATAGGGAATAAAGCGATCTTATCTTGTAACTTTTCGATTATCTCTAAGCTCATCTGCGGATCATAAGCCATACTCTTAATACCATATTTCTCGATATCAGCAAGTATATGATTAACAATGATGGAACGATCTTGCGTTTCGCCAGGTGTAACAATAACAAAACCTTCACGTACCCAATAGCCAAACATCTCGCTATCACGTTGTTCTTTAGATAGAAGCTCCGCTTCCGGTATAAATACTTTGTGTTTTAGATAAATCTTGTCTATTTCTTTCAAATAAAATGCAATTGTATAGACAGATAAATCACGGCGGTCAGAAAAATCAGCCCCGATTGCGGAATGAGAATCTTTAAGAATATCTTCTGTGATTAGTTTCTTATGTTGTTTGTAATTTTTTTCGCATACTAAAAACTTTTCATTTGGCATCCATCCATCCTGCGAACCGATTAGCCATTGATTTAGGTTTTTTGTTCGGAATTCTCTTTCTTTTTCTTTGCGGTTCATTGCAAGATTTCGCTGTGCTACCAGCTCCTCGATGTCAACAAAACTTGCTGGATTCGCTTTTCTATAAACTTTTTCATTTTTCCAGTCATCGTTTTTATCTAGCTCAAAGATGATAGAAAAATAACGATCATCATGCACGATTCTATCAAGAACCTTTGTTGCATATTCATATTCAAGAAATCCAGGAGATTGCGGAGAAATATAATTGGCAGTAGTTATCATTAATTCCAGACTCTCAGGTCTCTTAAACAATGCAGACTCGATAGGAGATAAGATCGATGAATCATGCATTGCAGATATTTCATCTGCAATGGCGCACGAAGGGTTAAAACCGTCAAAGCTTTTCCATGATTTCGACAATGGTCGGAAGATAGATGCTTTAACGCTAAACTCTAATGCTTTTGTATATACAGTGATTAATTGTGAAAGTTTTTCATTACGCTGAATAAATTGTTTTGCATGATTGAAGCATATACTAGCCTGCTTAAAATCTGTGGCAATAGAATAAATCTGCCCTCCTGGATCTTTTAGCAGAAATAATAAACCAACGGCAGCCGCCAGCGGAGATTTCCCATTGCCTCTAGCAACGAAAATAAATGCTCGTCTGAATCTCCGTAAACCAGTTTCTTTATGGACCCATCCGAACAAAGAGGCAACAATGAAAGCCTGAAATGGTTCAAGTAAAAATGATTGACCAGCCTTTTGACCTTCATAAAATACTAGGTTCTCTTCAATGAAGCGAATAGCTAAATCCGCTTTTTCTTTTTCAAAAATATAGTTGAATTCTTTTTTATTCATGCGCTCAAGATCAAAAAGATGACGCAGGACAGCCTTCCGGGATCTATCACATGTGATTATTTTTCGATCTCTAACCGCTGCAATATATTCTTCATATTTAGTCATGAGAGTATAAGCTCATCAATGGTATCTTTTTCTTTTTGCTTTTGTTGTAGTTCTTGGAGATAGCTAAATATCCGGAAACGTTCTTTCGGTGTTACATAAAAACGCCGAAGGATTTGTTCAAACTTTTCGATTAATTTAGATTCCTGTCTACTCAGCATTATATATGTCTGTGGATCCTCGGTAATCTGCATATTATTTTTCATTTCACGGATTCTGAGCGCATCATCAAGTATATGAAACGCCTGATGCAATATAACAATATCCTGCTGCTGTATAAGCTTAAGGGATAATATTGGTGGTACGGTTATTTTCCAGAATAACTTTGTATCCTTTCGAATGCCTTTTGGTATTTTAATTCTGTCAATATATTGACCTGGAATATATATTTCTTTATCTCTGTCATGCCTAAATGTACCAAGTGCTTTTTTCAGTGTGACACTCTTGTTCATCCCTGCTACATCCAGGTAACACAAAAACTAGCCGGTGTGCACATTCGAGTGGTAGACGTGCGGGTTATTCAAAAGATCAATTTTCTCTGCACCCCTCCCCCGGCTTTGCAGTTTCTGTTTCTCACGCAATAAGCGCATAGTTTCGCTCAAGTGACATGATTTACACATGACGATCAAATTCTCCCTATCAAAAAAAAGATCTTCGGATCCTCGATGAGGAATAATATGATGCACTTCCAGTTGATCGGATCTGCCACATTTGCTACAAAATGGATGTTCCTCCAATATTTGTTTTTTTAACATCTTCCATCGATAGGTATTCCTATATTTTTTTAAATAATCTCGTTCATGAAGTTTAGCTATTCGTTCTCTCGTTTTAAGTATTTTTTGATAATTATTCTCTATCTGTTTTCCCAAATTTTGATGTATTTTGCAGTATCCATTGTTTTCAGCACAATTCGGGCATCCTGGATATTTACATATCTTCTGTATCATTTGCAACTCCATATAGATCGTTTATATCGGTATTAATTATGTGTCTTTCTTCTTTGCAATTACCAAATATTGCTTTGAGTACTTCAAAGTACATCATTCTTTTAAAATCTCTTACTTTATAGTTTTCTTTCTTTAGCATTCTCATAAGTAGCCTCGTTGCTGCATCATGCGAATATTCTTCGATTTGATATTTTGTGTAATTAATTAGTTTTTTTTTAGCATCCCCTCTGCATACCTAGCACCAATTTTTTTTAGCTCAATATACAATTTTTCTTGAGCATCTTTATATTGTATCCTCTCCTGCAATATAAGCATGTCTTGTTTTGTCATTTAATCACCAAAGCCATTGCCAATGATCCCAATAATATTGTTAGTATGATATTTTTAATCATCAACGTTTTGTATTCCTTGTTTAATTCTTCCAAGGATTTCTCTAGCTTTTGATATTCGATCTTTTGCGTCTGATATAACTCGTTCGTTTTGTTCAAGGACTCGTTCACTATTTTCAATTCGTTCTTTAGCTGCTCGTTGTTCTTCTCTAATTTTGTCAAATAGTTTTCCATTTCCTGGATTACCTCCTCTAATTTCTGTACTTGTATTAGTACCTGATTTTCTACCGAATACAATTGCGAACAGAGTAATACAAACACCAATGATAAAACTAATAATCGCTTCAAACACCATCACCTCCTTTTTTTTGTGTTAAGTTTTCTACAGCTTTCGATAGAGGAGAACCAATTAATGCAGGTATTACTTCTGCAACAAAAATCGGGAATAAAATATTTATTAATCTGCCATAAGCATCAATTTTACCAGTATCGAAAAACAATATATAAATTCCACATAAAACCATAATGATAAACATCATAACTGTTGAGAATTGCAGGATATGTATTTGTTTAATTTTACTCATATCTCTACCTCTTAATATTTTTTTAGTCTTCATTTTTTTCTCCTTTATTATTTTTGTATTTGTGTTATTTCTTTGATATGTACTTCAAGCGAAGAACGATCTCCATCTACAAATAAATCAAAACTATCTCCAACATTCAATTTTTTGATCTCTTTATTAACCTGTACGAATTCTTTATACACACGTACGCTAGTTGTAATAATATCTGGATGCTCACGAAATAATAGCTTAATATCATCTATGCTTACATTGATTATAACCATATCAGGATTTTTTTCATCTTTTATGAACTCTACGAATATATAAATGCTCTTTTCGATAATTCCGGTAATATTAATGTTTTCTGTTTTTTCTAATACAATCATTGATTACCTCCTGTCTTCTTTAATCAAATAGTAATTCCTTCTCAAACATTCAATTAATAACCAGCACATGCCTGGAAATGCATACCATCAATTTGCCATAAATTAACAAACCCTCGTTTATTAAATGCTTCTACATACCACCATGGTAGCCTACCCGGTTCTCCATAAGGGCCAAGAGCTGGGCACATATCAAATGCTATGCCCCATGCATGCGTTGATAGTTCATTGCTATTTATTTTTCTACGATTGTTGTAACATCCCCCGAATTGATTCAGACAATACTTTTTCAAATAGGATTCACCGGCAATTTCTTTGATCTCATACAAGGCATCTATGAAGGCTTCCCCAACCTTTTTATGGCAATATACTTTTCTCAAAGTTTCTCCGGACCATGAAAGCAGGAGCTCGAACGGAAGCTGGAAAATAGATAGATTCTCTTCTGCAAATGTCGGAGAAAGAGGATCCCCATAATAATTCATTATTTCTCTTAATCCGTAGGGCAGAGCCAAAAGCTTTATCATTTTACCCCTCTAACTAACAAGTCTCTTTTTCTCCAGTTCTTTTCGCTTTTCTGCAATAAGATTTTGGATGTATATCCCATAAATGTTTTTGTTTGAGCTCAGATATTCTTGATGTACGATGTAATCATGGATGGGGAATTGACAGACAGGGCAGAATTCGTAAATATTTTCGTCTTCTCGCATTCTGCCAACACCTTGTAAATACCGAAATTTGTTATTGCATGCAGGGCAGACCACTTGAGTAGGCAATCTATCGTCAAAAACTTTGGTTCTTCTCGCATTCAATCTTGTAGCGATCTCATGGAGCTGTGCTACACCTACCTGCCTCGCCGGTGGCACCGTCTTTAATAATTCGTTGTACATACGATCATATTCGTTTTCATCAATGCTTTTCATGTAATCAATGACCTTATTGAGCACTTGTGTATCAGTTCGATCATAGTAAGCCTTGACCTCACGGATAAATTCGCTTAATGTCATATCCCTTCCTTCGCAAGAATACGGTCTATTTCCTCCATGTCTCGCTTTTTTCGTTGCTCTACCTCTAGCTGTTCGAACCTAATGAAGTTCTTTGGATCAAAGTTTTTAGGTAGGTACTTCTCCAAATGGTTCCTGAAAAATGCACCTATTCCGATTTTATTTTGTATATAGTACCTGCCTGACGTATCACAGATGATTTGCTTATAGTTCTCGATCGCTTTCAGTACGTCTGATGAATGGATACCCCGGATATTTGGCAAAATATCCCGGGGACAATGCTGGTTAAGATAAACTATGTAAGATGATGGCTGGATTGCCTTGTCGCCTAATGCTTTCCATGCTTCAAAAATAATTTTTAAATAATCGTCATTGTAATCATTGTTCATCATACGATAGGGAACTTCAATGTCTTGAGTGGGAGCGATTTTTTCTGCGCTTTGCGCATCTAAATCTATATCTCTCTCTAGATCAGAATCTAGATCTAGATCAGAATCTAGATAGTTCGTATCATATGTATATGATATCGTATCATATGCATATGGTTTCATATCATATCCATAAGGTATGGATACGTTATTGATATCATATCCTTGTTCTTGTTTTGGTTCTTTCTGTTGTACTATGCTTAGATCGAACTTATAACCATTCTCTCTTGCATATTCCAAAACGCCTTCTGGCAATTTCTTGAGTATCGATATAATCCCCTTCTTTATCTTCGGTCGATCTTCCCACTTTTGATGGGAGGGCCATGCTGGCAAGATGACCCACTCGTCATCATATCTAATAGCCTTTTTCGCTTCTGAGAATTTTTTCCACATTCTGCTGATTTCTTCTTTACTGAATCCGCAGTCAAACTCAATGCGATCATCAAGTATCTTGTAAATACCAGCGATATTTGTTAATGTATTGGTTAACAGGTAGAGATAGAAAAGCTTCTCATTCGGAGAGAGCTTTCTCACCCACCCATCGTCCCAGTATGATGTACTAATAAACCTCTGCTGTGACATTATCCCCTCCCTTTTCTTTTTTCATCAAAGCTACTTTTTTTGCATCTTCCAGAACTAAATGAAGCCTGTCTGTTTCTGTGGATTTTATTTGTTCACGATAAAAGCGTTTTTCTGCTTCGGTGAAATTATTCTGATTTATAATTACGGATATTTCTTTGATTAGTTTTTCACGAATATTCCCATCAATTTGAACAGGTTTTGGTTTTTCATCGTCTATGGTTGTCGCAGGTTCAGGAATCCCGTCTTCAACATCCTGTGTGAATATATCGCTAACTGCACATGCAAGTATGGTAGCGTCTACATACGCTCGTTTTTTAGCGATCTTAAGCACAGTGTTGTAGACATCAGCAATGTCTTTATTCTCGATCTTGTCTCCATCCCCTTCTATTTTCACTACTTTCCAACCGTTGGATCTCTTTTTTAGTCGATAATCACCAGGGCCGAATAATTTTTGTAAGAATGCTTTCTTTTCATCATCAACCAGGCTCCAGTATTTACCTGGTAGATCCCCAACCTCCACTTCCGTATATCCTTTACGGTATCGATACTTGCTTTCCATCGTTGAACAGGATCCATCACCCTCAGATACATAGTTCCCTGAAGGTAGGTGTCTAAGCCTGCATTTGACTATATATTCCCTATGACCTCCTTCTAGATCATTCCGGTGGATCTCAAACTCTGGTACAAGCCGGAACATGAAATTTAGCTTCTCTGCACCTGGCTTTAACAATGTTGGCTTCGATGTACCCGGTATAATTCCATAGTGCTCATTAAGCTTCATCACTTTTTTCATGAGATTCTGGATTTGCTCTATCTGGTGGACTACATCATCCACTGATAAGCCCGCCATATCTTGTTTTATAAGAGCATCACTCATAAGTCATCTTCTCCCACAATCTCGATTAAGTTCAGTTCGATGAATGCAGAAAATGTGCCTGCTCTCCTAAACTCGTCCTTATGCTTGAGAGCGAAATCCAAATCTTTGCTTTTTAGAAGCATGATGTGTTCAGGATGATTTTTTAACCAATAGACCGCTCTAGCTTGCTGCGCCGTCAGATTCCATTTTGCCGTTTTTGTCTGTGTCATACTCCACCCCCATTTCTTTTAATCTTGCTTTGTAATAATCAATTAACTTTATTAAATCGTAGTTGTAAAAATGGCGTTGTTTATGTGATTCGTTGTATAATTTTTGATACTCTCTTGAGCTATATAGCGATAAGAAATAGCTTGTTAGTGGGCCCGGATCGTGCTCATGCCTAAAATTGCAACAATTACATTGACAATAAGCATTACGCTCATCCCATCGTGTGTTGTAACTAATTCTCGAAAACAAGTGCCCGCACTGGAGAGATTCTTTATCGGTGCTCCCGCACGTTACGCATTTCCACCCGTCCCTGTTTCGGATATAGAAAGAGAAGATTCTGTCCAGCTCCTTTATTAATCTCTTTTTCTCCTTCGCTCTCACACTCCGTCTCGTTTGTTTTTGGATTTTCATAACAACCACCTCTTACATAGGCATCTAAATCCTGGACATGGAACCACATTTTCCGTGTCCCTGGGTGTCGGTAAAACTTTATTTTCCCGGCTTTCGCTTTACGTCGCAGGATAGAAGGATTTATTGAAAGATATTCCGCTGCGTCATCGGCAGTAAGCCATGGGCTGACTACCGTTTGCCTGCGCAGTTTTAATAGTTTTTCGAGGAGCGCTTCAATTTTGTATAATCGATCCTCAATGTCCATGGAAGAAATTAATGCCGAGGACTACTCGCCCCGGCTCGGGGCCATGGACCTGTCGCCATGGCTCGACATCCTGTTATGGGGAAGAGTGGAGGAAAGGGATCTGCGTTCCAATTCTTTCAGGATCAGATTTCTGATCCATTTACCTACGTGCCCACCGTCAAGATCAATCAATTGCTTTAATCGATCTTTATCTTGATCAGATATCGGAATTGATACTTTATAATACTTCATTTCCCTTTTCTGAGTAATCATGCCTCATATATAACTCTATTTAGCGTATTTGTCAAGCGGATTTTTACGCAGTTTTGAGCTATAATTTACGATAAATAGATTATGGATATATATATTAGACTTAAAGAACTGATTAAGGCCCAGAACACAACTCAAGAATGGGTAGCTAAAAAAGCAAATATTAGTTTTCGTACTTTCAATGGCTGGATTACAAAACGAATATGCCCTAAAGCCGATCAAGCATATCATATCGCAAGAATTTTAAATACAACTGTCGAATATTTAGTAGCCGGTGACGAAGGCACAAAATATCTTATTGATTTATTCCAGCGTGAGGGGATACTTTTCAAACCACCGCCCAGGATTGCAGACATAGTTGATATTATTCAGGCCCTGGATGATGAAAAGCTTAATATCATTCGTCCCATGATTCATGCATTGGGGGAAGGGAAGCCAGAACAAAAAGTCAGTGCAAAATAATTCCATTCAAAATTGATTGAAGGGGGGAAAGAATGGATATCGGTATAATTTTAACTCTTTTATTGATTGCAGGGTTCCTTTATTTGATATATAGGGCTATTAAGATAGTCCTAAAGCTAATCAAACGCATTTTCTTTAAAAAGAAAAATCAATCTTTCTCTACTCAAGCTATTAATCGCTATCGAAGAACTAATGCTAGATTTGATCTATTGGAATGGATCGATGATGATCTAACAGATATTATTGTCCTTGATACAGAAACGAATGGAAAGAACCCGGGTGAATATAGTGTATTATCTATTGGCGCAATACGGGTTAGATGGGATAAGAATTCTGGATTTAAGGAGATTAGTCGGTTGGAACGATATTACTATCCCAGGGAACCTTTTAATGAGGAAGCCATAAGAGTAAATGGATTGAATAAAGAAGCCATAAAACGGATCCGTGGTGACGCAAATTATCCAAAGTATTTTGACGAAGATAAAGAATTTGAACAATTCTGTGAAGGTGTACACATGTTCGCAGGACATAATATTTCATTCGATGCAGGTTTCGTTCCCATCATAAAAAAGTATAGACGTTTCGATACAATGAAAGCGAATATGGATATTATCTGTGTATATTGGATCAATAAGAAACAAGAATGGAAATATCCTTCCCTTAGTGAAACAGCTAATTATTACCAGATAAAATATGATTCAGATAAAATGCATGGTGCGATCTATGATGCAGAGATTACTTTGAAGATTCTTAAAAAGATGTTTGAGCAGGCAAGCTTATAATGGTATCAAAGAATAGCTATTATCAAGTAAAATGGGAAGCCTACCGTATTCTTGCAGAACATCAGGATAGAAGCAATGCTGTCATCATCAATGATGTTGCCATAGAAAAACTCATGATCATACTTTTAAATATTCCGTTCATTAGCCTTCCGACAAGAGATAACAATTTCTCAGCATGAATAGGGAATTATTTTTCGGTCATTTGGCCGACAAATGGCAACAAAATGGTGTACAGAAAGCGCTCTCCCACCGTCCTATAGACGCTATATATAGCGTTTATCTGAAGATATATACCACTAAATACCGCTATATACAGTAGTGTTGTGGGTTCGATTCCCGCCACCTCCATATTTTTATTCTTTCTAATATAATAAATTATTTTTAGGTAAAGTCTCATGGCTAGCAGAATGGCTAGCAGAAAAAGCTTCAAATTTCCAGAAAATGATATATACTTCTTAATATGAGATATAACAAATTCCCTTTCGGTATATTCATTAGACAGAGAAAAAACAGTAACGTTAAATATATTTACTACTATTTCTATAAGAATGGGAAACGCCTAATTAAATCAACAGGGATATCTTTCGAATCGCAGAAAGAAAAAGGAGCGTCAATCAAGAGAGCTATAGAACAACTCCAGCAGCTCTTCAAAGAAGATTCACTGCATATATCTGACACTATCACACTCACAAGCTGGGTAGAAAATGAGATGCATTTTTGGGAATATGATCAATCAAGATATGTTCGCTCAAAACTATTGCGATCGCCTATAGATAAACCATCTATAACCGAACGCTATGTTTTAGATGGCAGGAAAATCTGGGAGAACCATATCAAACCATTCCATGGTAAATTACCTATTTCAAAAATATCATCACAAGATTGTGAGAACCTGCTTTTTGACTGGTTACAGGATGGGTCCTCACATAAAACCGTGAATAATCGTCGTAGTATCTATTCAACAATGATGAAAGAAGCTGTGCGTCTAGGAGTGATTAAACAAAATCCCTGGCAAAACGTTCCGCAACTCGCTATAAACTCAAAAAAGTTCGGTGGATTTAGTTTTGATGAAGTAGAAAGAATCCTAAATGCGCCGGTGGAAACGAAGGATAGGGTTTATTATTTAGCTACGAAGCTCGCATTCCTAACTGGTTTACGAATCGGTGAAATCTGCGGATTACAAACCGATGATATCAGGACTAAAACGATAAAGAAAAAAGATCGATTAACAACGATGTATTATATAAACGTAACAGGCCAATATAGTACAAAATTAAAAAAAAGAACAATACCGAAAGATAAGGACGCCCGGGCAATACCGATTTCAGAATCGCTCTATAATGAACTTGCAGATTTTATTAAACAGCAGGGATATTTGTTCTCATTCCATCCAGGTAAAGAAACACCTATTACAGCAAACAGGCTCCGGGAGTGGCTTTATAAACGCATGGAGAAAGTTGGTATTTATGATTATAAAGAACGAAATCTAACTTTTCATTCAACTAGAAGATTCTTTAATACATTACTGCGCCGAAGAGTTTCAGAAGATGTATTAAGGAAAATGACAGGGCATGGATCAGAAGAAATGACCGAACATTACACAGATTATTTGCCTGAAGATCTTGAAATCATTACTCAAACTCAAGATTTATTAGCCTAATTACTTAAAAATTACTTAAAAACATTGCGGATTAGTACTCCAACTAATCCGCCAAGGAAAGTCAAGAAAACCGCTTCCCAAATACGTACTGATTTTTTTGTAATATCTTCAATCTTAGTTAACACAATATCAATCTTTGCTTCAAGCTTTGCAATCATGTGCCATTGTGCTTGATCACGTTCTTGCATTCGTGCAATTTCTTGCTCGACTTTTGTTAGCCGCTGCCCTAATCCATTTAATTGTGCTTCAGTCTCATCAATTTTACGTTGCAGATTTGAGTGAATATAATTGTGTTCTGCTTTACTCACAAAAGTTTCTTCTGACACTTAAATTCCTTTCATTATAGAAGTCCCAATTCTGGCCATTTTATATCAAGCGGAAAAGACTTTTGTTGTGGAAGATCCCTTAATGCTTGTCGATAGCGCAAAATAGCTTCTCTCTTCTTTTCATCGATAGGTGCATCAGTCAATACCATCCAGTCCGTTTCGGCAAGTTTTCGATTCCGCTCCGCTCGAACCTGCTCAGCGAGTCTCTTAAGCCGCTCTTGCTCGACTTGTTCCTTAGTCTTTCCGACTAACTTCATGATAATCTCCTGTATCCCAATCCGGACGAGCAAGTTGAGTATAAAATCTTCTTACCACAAGCCACAGTTCTCCCTTCTCATCTCGGTGAGCTCCAAGAATTCTGAACTCTGTCTGCTCGGCTATATCCGGCCATTCGACGGATTCAGGGTCAAATTCATAGACATCGTAGTCAATCATAATAGTATTTTCATCCACGTATTCTATAACTGTTTCCTGGTTATCCGTATGTACTGGGCTGTATTTAATCTTCATTACTTCCACCTCCCGATCGCTATCCAGTCAAACGATGCACTTGCAATTGTATGACAAGCATATCCTACTTTAACTTGTGATTTGGTAGCTCGCTCGTGGTAGGAAAAAGTTACACGACCATCATTCTCATTGAGAATGAATTGATAAGAATTTGTAGATAAAAATTCTGCAGGCAAGTTGACCACAACACCACTAGCGTACAGCACG
>Ga0078972_1007473_pt1 | contig 24231 bp, 17 predicted proteins | sample YelNatPaOPGAMG01_FD_67568 | JGI IMG/M metagenome (GOLD analysis project Ga0078972, IMG submission 67568) | Hot spring thermophilic microbial communities from Obsidian Pool, Yellowstone National Park, USA - OP-RAMG-01 (SPADES assembly) (version 2) | ecosystem: Environmental > Aquatic > Thermal...
GCGGGAGTTCAACAACCTGCGCGAAGACATCGGCGCCAAGTTCCAGGAAGACTTCAAAGCGCTGATCGGCCACCTGCGAGGCCTGGTCGGCTGGCTGAAGGAAAATACCGATCTGCTCGAGAAGTTCGGCAAGATTGCGCTCTGGGTTGCCGGCGTCCTGGCCACCTACGCGCTGGCCTCGAAGATCATGGCCCTCGCCAAGGCCATCGCCGCGCTGCGCCTGGCCAGCCTGAATCCCTATGCCCTGATGGTGACCGGCGTCGTGACGGTTGGCATTCTGGCCTACCAGCAGTGGAAGGAAACCCAGGAGCGCCTCGAAAACCAGTTCCAGGAACAGGAGCGGCGCGCGCTCCAGCAGCAACTCTTCCAGGGCAAGATCCGCATCGAGGACCTGCGCAAGCGCGGCTACACGGACGAGCAGATCCGGGAGATCGTCTCCGGCGCGCGCCGCCCCTGGCCCGAAGAAGAATCTAGTGCTCCGACAGAATTGGCTTTCCAGTCCAAGCCGGGGCCGGAGCCCGATATCGAGACTCTGAAGCGCGCCCAGGAGATGCGCAAGCGCCAGCGGGAGATCGAGCGCGAGACGCGCGAGGCGGCTCTCGGAGCGGAGGCGCAGGAGCTGACCGGGATCTTCCGGCTGCTCGGCGAGTTCAAGCGGGAGATCTCCAAGTACACCACCTTCGTCGACGAAAGAGGCGTCGAGCACAGGATGCAGCTCACCGCGCAGACGCGCGAGAACCTCGAGCGCGAGTTGCACGCCAAGGTGCGCGCCATGCAGCGCGAGGACATGGCTGAGTACCAGAAGCAGCAGGACGAGGCCCACCAGCGCCGGATGGAACTCGAAGCGCGCCTCCTCCAGCAGCGCCTCGAAAACAACGAGCAGATCGCCCGGCGCGACATCGAGCACCTGGAGCGGGTTTACGCCTTCGAGGAGCAGCGGGCAGGCTTCGAGCGCGATGCGCGGCTGCGCGAGCTTGAAGGCATCGACGCGCAGACGCTCGATCAGAAGATCGCAATCGAGCAGCGGAAAGCCGAGATCGAGATCGACTACCTGGAGAAGGTCCACGAGGTGAAGCAGCGCCTATACGACATGGACACCTCGCGGATGCTGCTCGAAGAGGAGTTGACGTTGAAGCGGCTCGGCTACCAGGCCGGCGAGATCAAGGCGCGGATCGCGGAGTTGAGCCAGCAGAGGGAGGACATCCGGCGGCAGAACCAGGAGGCCACGGACGCGGCTATCCAGGCCGCGCGCGAGAACGCCGCCAACCGGACGGCGCAACTGGTGCGCGAGCACAACCGCACGATCTTCGAGTCGCTCAAGCAGCAGGCCGGCGGCGTGTTCGATGCGCTGCTTCAGAAGTCGCAGTCGGTGTGGTCGGCAATTGCGAACTCGCTCAAGACCGCGCTGCTCACGGCGATCAAGGAAGTGGTCACGTCGCGCGTGGCGGCGATGCTGATGTACCTGTTCACGGGCCAGAAGGTGACGTTCGCGGGCGGTGGCGCAGGTCCGGGTGGGAGCGGTGGCATCCTGGGCGGGCTTGGCGGCCTGCTGGGGATTGGCGCGGTGCCGGTGTTCGGTGGCACAGGTGGGCCGATTCCAGGCGGTGCGGCCGGCGGCTGGGGCACGCCGCCCTTCATCCCGAGCACCGGCGGCGCTGGTGGCGGCGGCCTCACCTCGAAGGCAGGCGCCGGCATCCTGGGCGGTCTCAAAGGATGGAAAGACATCCTCAGCAACCTGGGCAACATCGGCTACCGGCCCGAGCGGTGGCGGCTGGATGAGATGGGCAATATGACCAAGATCGCCGGCGCGCGCGGCATCGGCGGCTGGCAGGGCGGCGCGCTCTTGGCTGGCGGCAGCATTTTGGCGCTGGAGGGGATCCGCCGCGGCGGCTGGTCCGGCGTCGCCATGACGACGGCGGGCGGCGCGATGATCGGTGCGAAGTTCGGCGGGCCGCTGGGCGCGGCCATCGGCGCGGGCATCGGGTTCGTGGCCGGCCTGGTGCGCCTGTTCGTGAAAGGCGCAGAGGAGAAGGCGCGCGAGAAGATCAAGGCGCTGTACGGCGTCGATATCTCCGATAAGGGACTGCTGAAGCAGATCGTCGATACCGCCAAGCAGGCCTTCGGCGGGAACCTCGATGTGGCGATCCGCAGCCAGCAGGTCCGCGACTTGATCCAGTTGTACGCGATGAGCACGGGCCAGCCGACGAGAGGCATGCCCGCCACGGTTCATCCGCTCGACATCGTGCAGACAGGCGGCTCGCTCTATCAGTCGCCGGGATACTCGAACGGCACGGCGCTCCCCGGCCTGGGCGGGTTGCCCACGCTCGACGCCATCGGCGGCGGCGTGGCGTCCGGCGCCGGGCTGGGCACTACGGTGGTCAACCTTCAGATCGACTCGAAGACGGTCGGGAACGTGATCATCCAGAACGGGCGCGTGGTGGCCCAGGGCGCGATCAACGCCATGAAGGCGAACGCCGGACGGCGGGAGTTGACGGCCCTTCAGGTCAGCCCTGGTCTGGTGACCGCGTGAGACCCGACAGTCCTACTCCGGTGGCGCAAGATCTACCGATACGACCTTACCGATCCATGCCTGCGACAGCCGTGCAGACTGGGCGGCTTTGGCGTCGCCTTCCAGACTGACGCGGAGCGAATAGCCCCGCTTCAGCAAGCGATCGAACGTGATGTCGCTGCGGTTCTCGACGCACACGATCTTGTTCAACGGGAATCGGCGTTCGTGGATAGCTCCGGGTTCAAGCCGCGCCGCAACGGGGAGGACCAGGCCTGCCATCGACGTAAGGTTGTCTACGTGAAAACACTCCCGCTCCTTTCCGTCCGGAGCTACTGCGATGAACTTGAAGTTCGTGGTGGTCCCTTTTCCGGCCTCTGCGCCGGTCAGTATTTCTAGCATGCGGGAGCCTGTGTTTTTGAGCAAAACTCGAACTTCTGGTTCAGGCGAAGAACGGCCAAAGCTGATTCCCAAACGCACGTCGTTCACGGCGGGACCCCAGGCAATTTGGTCGGCGCCGAAGGCGGCGATACTCATTCCCAGCGCTGCTGCGATCAACGAAATGTCACGGCGTCTCATGGGCGGCCTTTCGTCCACCGAGTATATCGCCTCATAGGTGGAAGAGGTAGATGCCTGGCGCCGTTCAAAACGCCACACCCACTGCGGTGCTGCCGCAAAGCCTCTCCCGCGCGTTCGTTCACACGCGCGAGTACCCGGTCGTCGACAACGAGTACCGGAACGGCGAATCGCAGCGCTCAGTCGCGACCTCGACCAGCCGCAAGCGGTGGCGTCTGGCCAAGCGGCTGCCACCGGCGCAACTCCAGGCGCTTCGGGCTTTCTACGAGGCCCGGAACGGTCCCGCCGAGCCGTTCTACTTCTACGACCCTTACGAGACGAACCCGAGGTTCTCTTACGACCCATCCGGCCAGGCGGTGCAGGGCCGGTACACCGTGCGGTTCAACTGCGAGTGGAGCCAGTCGGTTTCACCCGGGCGGGCCGAGGTCGAAATGGAACTTGTGGAGGTAGCCTGATGCTGCTGCTCAAACCGGGAGTCCGCATTGCGGGCCTGCGGCCGGAGATTCTGTTCGCGATCATCGCTGCGGAGCGCGTCTGCGCCGAGATGAGCGTGGATTGCGTCGTGACGGCCTGCGTGGACGGCGTCCACAAGGCCGGCTCTCTGCACTACTGCGGCCTGGCCGTGGATCTGCGCAGCCGCGATTTCCGCCCGGGCGACGTGGATAAGGCCATCGCGCACATCAAGCAGTGCCTCGGCGCCGACTACGACGTGGTGCTTGAAAAGGATCACATCCACGTCGAGTTCCAGCAGAAGCAGCCGTTGACCCATGCCTGACTACATCTGCCTTGGTGTTGTGCCTTACGAAAGCCGAACTCCAAGCCCGCTGGATCGAAGGACCGACTCTTGAACGCCGCGCCCGGAGCAGCAATCGGCGAGCTTTCCGTTGATCACCACTGCCGGGACGCTGCGAATCCCGTATTGCCTGGCCTTCGCGGCGACATCCTTTCGCTGCATGTCCAGAACCTCGATCTCACACGAAGGGCACGCGATCTGGTTGATGAGGGAGATGGTTTCCTCGCACGCCGGGCACCCGGCGCTGAATACTTCGATCTTTCGTTTTGTGGTCATAGTTCTTTTCCTCCTCTGTTCCTTCAACGGGCTGTTGTTGTTTCTGTGCTGCACTGGGGGCACCGAGCAGAAGCCGATCGGGCCGGCCAACTGTTCCACAGAGACGCAGCAATGAGAAGCGCAATGCCCCCATAGGTCGCGATTTGGGACTCCACTACGAATTTGCCTGCCAGCAAGGTCGCGGCCGCGACGAAGCTGAGAACAAAGGGCCCATAGCCATGGCGTTTTCTGGCCCGCAAGCCAATCGTGCAGACGGCGATGAAAAGCAATGCCGCTGTCAGCGGAAACAGGTATTTGTTTGACATGAGGAATCCAAGGCCAAGCGCAGAGAGCAGCCCCGCGTACGCCGGCCAGCAGGCTGGACACGTTACATTCGGCAAGAGTCCCGCGATGATTCCTGGGACCGCAGTTACGCTCGGCAGCAACAGACGCTCTCGTGAGGCCCGCCACGCGGTTGCCTTCGCGCGATCTAACGACGCCGCGATGAGTTCCGCAGGCGGTACGCCACTTGGCCGTCCATCGGCCAACAGATACAGCCGGCACGAAGCCTGACCTTGAATCGATTGAGCCTCGGCTACATCGCGCCCATTGACGAGAACCGTCGGCGAGCCGACCTTTCGAACTCTATCAGGGATACCGGGCGAAGACCTTTCCCATTCAGTCCACTTCGGTGGCAGGTCAGCTTGTGCAAAAGCATGCAAGAGATTAGCCCTGGTCCAGGCCACATTCGGACAGTCTTTGTCGTAGATGAGCTCAACTTCGATCATGATGTTCCCCTCTGCCCAGGCTTTCCAAGATCGGGCACTCGCTGACAGGGCCGCGACCGGAACACGCGCCAACGAGTCGCACGAGAGCCGTCCTCATCGCTTGGAGGCTCCGTATCTTCTGGTCGATCTCGGCAATTTTCGTTTCCGCTCGTTCCCGAACGTCCGCACAACGAGCGCCCGGGCGAAGGCGCAGGCCCAGCAGGTTCCTGATTTCCTTGAGCGAGAATCCGAGATCTTGCGCTCGTTGAATGAACTGAATACGGAGGACGGCATCTTCAGGAAACAGGCGATAGCCCGACAGCGTCCGCGGCGGCTTTGGCAGAAGGCCGAGGCGCTCATAGTAGCGGATGGTCTCCACATTGACCTCCGCGTGCTTTGCCAGGTTTCCGATTGTCAGTTGGCCCATAAGCTGCCTGCCTTGAAGGATCGACTCTTCAAAGTTCAGTCTAAACCCTGTAGTTAACTACGGAGTCAAGAGGGGAGTTTCGCGGGCTCGCATCGCCCACAGGAGGCCTCGACCCATGTCTGACTTCATCGGCAACATCGCCGTACCGGAGATCACGCCCAGCGGCACGTTCCCCATCGTGCCCGACTACCCGCACGGCCGCGCGCAGCGGCCCGAGGTGGTGATCCATCAGTTCGGCTCGGGCAATGCGAAGATCGAGCAACGTTTCTTACTCGGGACCGGGGCCGAGCGTTTCACCGTGCGCCGGCAGTGGCTCCGCGATTCCGAACGGATTGCGCTCCGCAACTTCTGGGAGTCGAAGTACGGTCCGTACGGCGCGTTCACCTATAACGCGCCCAACGACGACGGCAACGGCACCACGCCCTACACCTGCCGCTTCGCCAACGAGCCGCTGTCCTGGGAAATGGTCGCCGATTGGGCCTGCTCGGTCGGAGTGACGCTGGTCGAAATTCCGACCACTACGCCCACATACGCGCTCAACGCCACGGTGACCCGCTTCCCTTCGCAGGCGCTCAAAGATGCCCTGCTCTCGCAGGTCCAGCAGGTCATCCCGCTCGTCAAGATCCAGCCGCTCCAGGCCGGCTACCCGGCAATCTATCTCTCCGACCGCCGTTGCACCATCGGCGGCCAACTCTATCAGGCGCGCCTCGTCGACTTCGACGGCATCTCGCAGGGCATGGGCAACGAGGCCGACGACGCCTCCTTCACCTTCGGCAACGCCGACCGCGTCATGCGCGATCTCGCCAACGACGTCGACCTCTATCGCGCCTCGATCGAGTTCTCGCTGTTTCACGTGGGCACCGGCATCAAGCTCGATCTCTGGAAGGGCGACATCGTCAACTGGTCGCTCGATGCCGGCCCCGAGTTCAAGGTCACGGCTTCGGACGGCCTCTACGAACTGAACCTGCCGTACCCGACGCGCAAGATCTCCCGCACCTGCTGGAAGGCGTTCAACTCGCAGGCCTGCCCGTTTGCCGAGCACGGCTCCCTCGACCTGGTTCACTTCCCCGACGCCGATCCCACCCGCTGCGACAAGAACTACGAGACGCCCAACGGGTGCCTGGCGCACGGCATGAAGCGCTACTACGGCGGCATCGTCGCCGAGCCGCAGGGCGTCCGCATCAAGGACAACTCGACCGGCGTGTGGGGTTTCGGGCGGTCCACCATCACGAGCGTCTCGCTGGTCGCCGAGTCGATCTACGACCAGGTGTTGCCCGAGATCTACACCGACACCGACATGCCGGTGAATGCGAAGATTGCCGCGGGCCGGGATGAGAGCGATTTCTACGAGGCGCTGGGCATCGTGGGCGAAGGGCCGCTCGTGGCCTTCACCACGCCGCGCATGGAAGATAAGGACGGCGACGGCAAGCAGGAGACGTTCGTCGGCCACACGCTCGATGGCCAGCCGCACCACGGCTGGGGCACGTCGCACCCGGACTACGGCCTGCGCACCTGCGCCGGCAACGATCCGGCGGGCGATACCGACTTCTTCTCGCTCGATCAGTCCGGAGACGTGACCAACGGCGACTGGCGCAAGGTCTACTCCGGGAACTCGACCTACAAGGACAACTTCGCGGCCGGAACCTCGTTTCTCGTGATCCGCAGGTCGGACGCCAAGGGCCTGCAACTGTCGAAACCCGGCGACCACTCCATGATCGCGACGGTTCAGCAGGGTCTGCGCGGCTGGGTGTGGACCAGCCCGGGCGTACGCGTCTACGGCCCGGCGCTCACCAACCCGGTGTGGATCGCCGTCAACATGCTGCTCCGGGCGCGCGGCCTGCGGCTGGGCGCGGACGCCACTACCCAGCAGCTCGATTTTGCCGAGACGTTCTTCGATGTTGAGGCCGCGATCGACGCTGCCGCGATCTGCGACCAACAGGTGACGAAGCTCGTCGGCACGGGCACGGAGACGCAGTTCAAGTTCCGCGGCGTGATCCAGGAGGAAAAGCCCGTGCGCGACTGGCTCCAGGAAGTGCTCATGAACTGCCTGGGCTATTATACGTTCGCCTTCGGCAAGCTCAAGATCGGCATCCGCGAGAACTCCTCCGTCGTCGAGGCCTTCACCGAAGGCAACATCCTGTTCCGCAGTCTGGAACTTGCGCCGCTCAAGCCTTCGTTCAACCACCTCACGGCCAACTTCGCCGATCAGGATTTCGAGTTCGTCAACAACAGCGTGGCGGTGTACGACATCGACCACGCGGCTCTGATTGGCGGCGGCGCCGGGCCGTTGTACCTGAAGTCGAACGTCAACTTGTGCGGCACGTCGACGAAGTCGCAGGCGGCGCGCATCGTGAGCGTGCGGCTGCGTGAGGAACTGGGCGGCACCGGCGCGGCGGAATGGAAAAGGGCGCGCCAGATCTCCTTCAAGACCACGGTGCTCGCGCTCTCGACCGAACCGGGCATGGTCTGCTCGATGACGCATCCGGAGATGCCCGGCGGCAGCGGCGAGTTCCGGGTCGCCTCCTGGCGCCTGAACAAGGACTTCTCGATTGACATTCAGGGCCGCACGATCACGGACTCGATGTATGACCTGGTCGCCGGTCCCAAGCCCACCGACGTGGAGCCGTCGCCCGTGCCCGAGGAGATCCTGTACGACACGGGGGCTCCCGGCATCGTCACGGGCACGCCGAAACTCGGGGATTACGGAACCATCGCGCTCGACGACATTCAGATCGCACCGGACGCTTCCGGCAATCTGAACATCGTCTCGGCGCACGAAGTCGCGATGGCGCTCTACTACGTGGATGAACTGGCGACGGACCTCTGGGCCAGCCTCGATGCCCCCATCGACAAGGACACCGATCCGGTGACCGTCTCCTGCACGGTGAACCCGGCGACCGCGCGCGTGTTCCGCGTCGGCGACTTCGTGGTGTTCAACGACGAGGCCGCCGATCCGGACCATCCCGGCCGCCGGTCCTATGAGTGCGCGCAGATCGTCGGGTCCGGCAACGAGGGCGATGCAGTGCCGAGCGGGAGCTTTGTGCTCCAGCGTGCGTATCCCGGCGTCGATCCCGGTTTCGCCACGTTCGGCACGTTTCGCTGCGCCCACGCGAAGGGCATCCGGTTCTTCAAGCTCGACTACAAGATCTTCACCTACTCGGTAAAGAAGGGTTTCTTTCGCACGCCCGGCATTCCGGCGCGCGTCGAGGCGCAACTGCCCTCGGCCTGCGTGGTCGCGATGCTGGTCGGCGTGGCAAACAATTTCGGCTACAGCCCCTTCACCGTCTGGCCGCTATCGCACCACAACGAGCCGTTCATGCCCGGCGACCGGACCTGCAACGGCGGCGCCTATACGTTCCAGATCCCCGGCCCTCTCGCAGTCCAGGACACCGTAGTCATCCCGATGCGCGTTCACGATAGCGCATCAATCCGGTGCATCTTCGCGTACGTGCAGACGCCGACCCTGGACGGCCAGAGCGCATACCTGGTGAAGTACTCGCGCGACGACGGCGCGACGTGGCAGCCGCTCGAATACATGGGGATCGCGCAGATGATTCCCGGAGGTGCGAGGAACACGTACGACTTCCTCGTGCAGAACGAGGGCTATGGCAAGCCGCAGACGCGTCGCCTCCCGTACAACGATTTCGGCATCGTGCTCTACCAGGCGGTGACCGCCGGCCCGAACCCGCAGACGGTTGAGACGGCCTCCTACGGCGCGAACCGTCTCGGCTTTGACGTCGGCGAATTCGTGCACATCAACCTGGGCCACGCGGACGAGGAGTACGTCGAAGTGCTCGCGGCAGATCCTGACAATCAGACGTTCACGGCGGTCTTCACGAGGGATCACGCCTTGGGCGCGACGGTCCGCCCGACCATCTGGCCGACGCCGGTTCTCAACGAGGGCGACAGCCTAGCGTTCGATATCCTGTCGGTCGCGTCGCCGGATCCGGGGGCGGATCTGACGGTGGTGATCCAGACGTGACTATGCAGTCGCTACTGGCTTGATCCAACTGGCGCGATTTCGGTTTTGGTCTGCCCAAGCAGGAGACCAGAACCGGTGTCCGGCGTGCCCTGAGACGGAGAAGATGCACTCGGAGGGGTTGGCGCAGGCTCGACTGCGAAAGGGAAAGAGGTGACTCTCATTGGGAAATCCTTCTTGCCCGCCAGGATCTCAGCGAGTCCTTTCCGGATGATCGTCTGTTCTAACTCAATGTCACCGTGCCACTGAGGCATGTAGCTCTGGTTCTTGATATAGGTCTTGTCAAAGTCCTCATACCCGAGAGCTAATGCCATCTCGTAAAGTAAGTCGGTGAAAAGGTCCTCGCGTTTTGCAAAAAAGACAGGTTCTTGACTCTTGTCAGTTGGCATTGGCGCACGTAAGTGATCCAGGTATGCGTTCCAGGCAGAACGAACTCTCCTGAAGGGCTTGTTCTCTGGGAAAAAGCGTCGCCGCGCTTCATAGAATTCGACGTCGATCATGTTCAGAGCTTCAACGTGGGGGCCAGAAAGTCTGGCTGCCCGGGTGGACATGAGAGCCCGGAATATCGCGAGACGACGTTCATGGCTAGCACGTCGACGCTCCAAGTACTTTTGGACCTGTACCGCAAAAACAGGCCCACCAAGAGTAGCAAGGATTATCGCCACCGTTCCGAAGAGTGACATCGAGGCGCTCCTTTTATCGACGCCAGCCTACCACAAAGCGGAGATTGGCAGCAGCGCGAGCAGCAAAGCGATCACCAATCAACCCGCAGCACAGCATTTGCAGATAGACGCCGCATGGAACCGCTTCAACTCTTCGATTTTCGCCGGACCATGCACGTCCAGGGTTTCTCCCGCCGCGCTGCGACGACCACCATCCACGACGCCACCGAGACCGGCCTGTCCATCTCCGGTATTTTCCAGGCGGCCGAGGATTTCGCGGTCCTCTGCCTCTACAACGCCTACGACTACTTCAACCACCTGCGCCTGAAGCACCTGCCGCGGACCGACCTCTCCGGCCTGCGCCTCGAGTTCGACATCGAGTACGACCACGCGCTCGACGGCGCCATGCGCTTCGACGCGGCCAAGTATCCGTCCGTCTCCTGGGATTCGATGACTTTCGTGTGCGGCGCGGGCACGCCCGCCGAGATCCACGAGGTGCGGCTACTCGACCATGCCACGGTGATCGGCGGCAGCGAGACGCCCGCGACGGTTTCCTGCTCCGCATTGGGCTTGGCGCCCTACTACGGCATCGACTACCTGCATCTGTTCTTCCGCGACACGCGTTATACGATCTCGACCACTGACGCAAAGGTGGAAACCCAATTGGCCGGCAACGTTTCGGCGAGCGCCGTGGCGCAAGACGGCTCGCTCCAGCCGGTGCTGCTTCCACTGACCGACCCCGGCGCACAGTTCGCCGAAGGTGATCCGGTGTGGATCGAAAAGACCGGCGCCAACGAGGAACTCGTGCGCGTCCTGACGGCGGGCCCCGGTTACATCACCGCCGTCGTCACGATGAACCACCCTGCCGGCTCGTATGTGACGAAGCGGGTGTCGGGCCTCGATCTGCTGGCCAGGCTCGCCGGCGCTATCAACAGCGGGGACCCGTCCTTGCGCTACGGCCCGGACCAGTCTGGCGTCATCCAAGCCAGCATCGCCGGAGACTCGATGATGGCATCTCTGAGCCTGACGTTCGTCACGCAGCCCCTTCCCAGCGCGCGGTACGGTAAGCTCGGCAACCTGGATCGCGTGTTCGTCTCTTCGGGCCACGTTCCGGACCCAAACGCGCCGGTTGGAGCCGAAGACTTGCAAGGCATCTCGTGGGCCGGACCGAACGGATGCGGCTCCGCGCGCTTCTCGGGCGGCGACAACGACACCCGGTACCGCGTCAGCCTCGATCTGGCCAACCTCACCGACAAGAACGGTAACCGGGTCCCGGCCGAAAACTGCCGCAAGATCTACCTGGTCTTCGCGCCGCGATTCGAGATCGCGGAGGAAGCGTTGGAAGACGGCTGCTTCCTCACGGCCGGCGTGGGCCCGGACGATACCGTGTGGCAAGTTGACAGCGCCGGGTACTGGAACGCCGGCGGGCGGTACTTCATCGGCACGCCGGAGGCGCAGGAGCGCATCCGGCTCGTCTCGGTCGATTCGCCCACGCAGATCACGGTCGAACGCGGCTTCGAGGGATCGGCGCCTGGCGCTTGGCCCGCCGGCACACGGATGAAGAAGCTTCCGCCCGCCTCGGGCTTCCGGTCCGACGTGGAGTGGGGCGCGACCATCTCCAACATCACGGTGATGGGCGACGCCAGCCTCAAAGTGGGCGGCGGCAGCCCGCGCATTGAAGAGTTCGATGCCCGGTGCAAGTACAGCGGCTATTGGGAGGATTACAAATATGGCGCCGGGTGGCCGTCGCAATGGTGGAGCGGCGGGCACGCGCGGCGCACCGCGCCGAGCGACGCCGGCGATCTGCGGCAGGTCACGATCAACTACTCGTTCACGGAGCCGCACGACCTTTACCTCGGCACATTCCTGAACACGAACTGCGGCTGGATCAAGGTTGAGGTGGACGGCGTTGAGGCGCCCGATTCCCCGTTCGATCTCTATCTGTACGAGTACGGCGGCACAACGGCCAACATCAGGCTCGCCTCTGGTGTTGCGGCCGGAAACCACACGGTCACGATCACGGCGCTGTTCCGAACGTCGAACGGTGGCTATTACTTCTACTTCGATTACCTGTGGCCGCTCGTGCCGCAGGACGTTCCCGACCCGCCGCAGGAATACGCGAACGTCTCGCTCGCCATCGACTTCGACACGGACCACGGGTACAAGAAGCCTCCGGCCTGGCACCTGTGGCAACTCCAAGAGCTTGGCTTCGAGGGGCACGCCGACGTCTACATGGGCGTCTTCTGGAACAACAAGCGGCGGCGCGTGGGCGCGAGCTACCCCTTCGCCACGATCGAGTTTTCGGGCGACCCCGTTCCCGGCGAGGTCGTTTCGGTCAAAATCTCGGGCACGACGATCAACCACGCCATCGGCTACGGCGAAACCTTGCAGCAGATCGTGAGCCACTTCCGGGCAGCGATCAACGGCATGTTCGTAGGGGTCTGGGCCGACGACAACTTCGGCGCCTCGACCACGCTGCGCGTGCAATCGAAAGCGCCGCTGTGGACGTTCTTCGACAATGCGGCGACCGGCTCGCCCTCGGTCTCGGTGGTCATGGATGACCACCTGGGTACCCCTGGCGACGAGGGCGATTGGGAACTGATCGATGCGGTATCACCGGTGATGACCGAGGGAGCGCGCCGCTGGATTCGCGATCTCGCCGGCCAGTTTGCCGCGGCAGGCATCCCGGCGTCATTCGCCTTCTCGATGGAGGTGTACCGCCCACCGGCCGAGATGGCCGCGCGCTACTGGGATGGCGCGCCGGTCGAACTCGAGGTGCCCTCGACGCAGATGCACTTTGGCGCGCGGGTGCGGAATTACCTGAAGCAGATGTATAAGGAGTGCGCCGACGAGATCGCGGCCGCCGGGCTTCCCGTCGTGCTCCAGTTCGGCGAAACGCAGTGGTGGTATTTCCCGAACGCCTCCGGCATGCCGTTCTACGATGCGGAAACCAAGGCCGCTTTCGAGGCGCGCTACGGACGGCCCATGCACCGGTTCCTGGCGAACACGGACTCGCCCGACGACGACGTCGAGACCGCCGGCTTCCTGCGCGACCGCATCTGGGAATACTGCCAGGAGGTAATCGCCTACGTGCGGCAGTTCCATCCCACGGCTGTGTTCGAGTGCCTGTGGCCGCTCGACGCCAACCAGGGCAAGCCCGCGCCCGACCCGCAGTTCCGCGCGCTCAACTTCCACGTCAACCTGCCCAACGAGTGGAAGACCTCCGCCTACGGCGTGAAGTACTTCCGCGCAGAAGGATTCGATTACGACATCTGGCAGAAGAACGCCGTCCGGATGCGGCAGACGATGGAGTTCCCGCGCATGCTCGGCAGGCCACCCGAGGAGTGCATGTACCTGGCCGGCATCTACGGGCCTCCGGACCCGCCGATGGCGCAGGCCTATGGCATGTGGCGCAACAAGGGCCTGTACTCGTTCTGCTTCTGGGCCTTCGACCAGTTCTGCCTCAACAGCCGCCCAGTCCCGCTCGAGGTGGCGAGCCAGGCGGTCGCGACGGCGGTCTCCTATCACAAGCCGCGTGCGGCGCGGGCGTTGCCCGTCGTGGTTGCCACGCCGGTCGCACCTGCCGCCGCCAGCGCCCTCAACCGCTTCAAGGCGAACACCAGGAGGCTCAATGGCTAGCAGCTATCCGAATGCCATCGACGGACCGGCGACGCTCTACACGCCGGTGGACGCCTTTTCATCGCGCCCGCTTGAAACCACGGCCACGCAACAGATCCTCGCAGGCGACACAACGATCAGCGTCGTCTCGACGGACGGCTTCGCTGCCTCCTACGGAATCCTCTCGATCGACGACGAGCTGATTGTCTACACCTCGAAGACCGCCACGCAGTTCACCGGCTGCCAGCGCGGTGCCTTCGGCACCACTGCGGCGCAGCATGCCCAAGGCGTGGCGGTGAAGGCCAACATGGCCTCGGCGTTCATAACCGCGCTCCAGTCGGCGGTCACCGCCATCGAGAACGAACTGGGCACGGTCGCCGCGCGCAACTACGTGCGCCGCGACGGCGCGGTCACCATCACCGGCGTGAAGACGTTCGTTGACGGAGCGGAGTTCGGCGCGGGCACGAAGTCGAGCACCGGCCTGGTGCGCTTGCCCAACGCCGGCGCAGTGAAGTGGCGCAAGGCCGACAACTCGGGCGACCTCGGCATGGCGCTCAACGCCAACGATCACCTCGCCTTCGACACCATCATCGACTTCGCGCCCGGCCAGACCTTCGGCGCGCTCACCGTTCCGGACGCGACAACAACCAGCAAGGGCGTCGTCCAGATCGATCCGGTCGGCGGGATCGCCGTCAATGCCGGCGTGATCTCGCTTGCGAACTCCGGCGCCACGCCCGGAACGTATCCGAAGGTGACGGTAGATGCCAAAGGGCGCGTTACGGTCGGCGCCCCGCTCGCAGGCTCAGACCTGCCCGCGCACCAGCACGTCGCCAGCGACATCGTCAGCGGCGCGTTCGGCGTCGCGCGCGGCGGCACCGGCCTGACGACGATTGCAGCCAACAAGCTGCTCTACTCGCCCTCCCAGGACACACTGGCCGAGCTGAGCGTCGGCACCGGCCTGTCGCTCGCGGCCGGCGTTCTGTCCCTCGGCAGCCACTCGCATGCCGAGTCCGACGTGGCGGGACTCGTGACCGACCTGGCTGCGCGGCCGCTCAAAGGGCCCGGCTTTGCGCCTTCGCGCGCAGCGATCATCAACTCCTCCGGAGCAATTGATGCGGCAGTCGGGAACGGCGGTGATTGCGTGTTGGTAGACGGCACCTCCGTGGCGAAGGCCGACGCAAGCCACACGCATCCGGCGTCGGACATCGTCTCCAGTGCGCTGGCGCTCGCTCGCGGCGGCACGGGAGCGGATCTTTCGGCAAGTGGGCCGGGCTTTTTGAGGCAGGCGAGCGCGGGCGCGGCCGTGACTGTCGCTGCGCTCCAGGAGAGCGATCTGCCCGCGCACTCACACACGTCCGCGCAGATCAGCGATGCGACACCGAACGCAACGGCGAGCACGGTCGTCCTGCGCGATACATCGGGCGGCGCCAGCTTCGCTTATGTCGCTGCAAACAACCTTTGGGCGTACCTCGACTCGCACCTCCAGTCCGTCGAGTGCGGCGCTTACGGGACCGTGGGTGGGCCATTCGAGAACATGGCGAAGTACTCCGAGGACTTCTCGGTGGCGACCTGGGACAAAAACGGCGGCTCGTGTTCGGTGACTGCGAACGCCGCGACGGCGCCCGACGGCAATATGACGGCCGGCGAGATCGACGCCGTCACCGCCACGCCGATCATCCAGCAGCAGATTGCAGGCCTCGTTTCAGGTGGCCAGTATACGTTCTACATCTGGGCCCGCGTCGCGTCCGGAACCCGGAAGGTATCGATCGCCATCGTTGATAACCCGTATGCCTCGTATCTCGCCGGCCCGACGCAAATCACGCTCACAACCGCATGGCAGCGCTTCAAAATGACAGGGACGCTGGCGGCGGGACAGACCGGCCTCTGGATCGTCGTGCGCCAGTATGCGGCCAACGGCGACGACTGGACCAGCGGCTCGATCCTGCTCTGGGGAGCGTGTCTCCAGCAAGGCAACGACCCGAAGAAGGGATACGCCCGCACGTGGGGATACCAGGCTGCACCGGTCGCTGCCGGAGTTGCATGCGGCCCGCTCCTGGTGGTCGCCAAAGACGACGCTGAGTCGCCATTCCGGGTCGCCGGACCCGGATCGAATCTCGCCGACGACACGCTCTTGCAGGTTACGTCTGCCGGGGAGCTCGTGATCGCTGGCGGCAGCGGCAACGGCTACCGCTTCGCGGAACTGATGGGCGCCAGCAATCCCTCCGGATGGTCTGGCGTGATCAAGGTGAAGAACCCTGCCGGCGTGACTGCGGGCTACATCCTGCTCTACTCCAACCCGTAGAGGAACACGAACATGAGACTGATGCTGGACCACACCCAGCGTCTGAACCTGCACGCGCTTCTGGGCGCGCAGCGGGCAGACGTGGGCTCCATTCGCGCGATCTGGGCCATTCAGGACCGGCTCGCGCTCAGTGCGGACGAGGAGAAAGCCATTGACCTGAAGCGAGAGACCGTCGCCGGCCAGGAGCGCGTGGTCTGGAACCCCACGCTTTCGCTCCCGGCCAAGGAATTCGAGTTCACCGAAGCGGAGATCGTGCGCATCAAAGCCGCCCTCCAGACGTGGGATTCGTATGCTGTCGCTGCCGATCGGCGGTGGCTACAACCACTGTTGGATCTGCTGTTTGCTTCGGATGCACACCGCTAGCTCGGACCGGTCAACCCCTATGGGCAGTGGACACCCTTCCGGCCCGAGTCAGCGTTAAGCACCCGGCCCGACTAGCGCCAGAAAGGGTCAATGCCGTCGGAGCGGCGCGAATTTGCCGGCCGGCGAACAACTGCTTTCTTTGCACCGGTTTCATTGGTCGAGTTGGGTGCCCGAGGAGAACAAGACCAGGCAGTCACTTCCACGGTCCGCCCGGTTGCCAGTTGAGATCACGGGGGCGATCCTCAGCGGCAGCGGCGAGTGGCCAGGAGGCGAAGAGACGCACCTGCTCCACGATCTGTGCCAATTCCCACCCCGAATCAAGTCTGGTGCGGCGAACGAAGGCGCGCCATTGCACTACCCGCGCGGGATCGGAGCAGAAGGCTTCCGTGAGTCCCACTGGACTTGCTTCCACAGCCGTTCCGCGACGGAGGAACGTCGACCGAATGGCTTCGACCAGCAAGGCACCCTCAAAGGGATACAGCCGCGACAACAAGGCTAGGTCGTAGTAGTCCTTGACTCGGCTGTTTAGCATGCCGAGCACTGTGAGCGCTTCGAGTTTCTCTGCCACCACCGTCTCTTTTGGATAGGCCCGCAGCACCGGTGGCTGGAATTCCAGCATGGCGGGGTACTCAATCTCAACAGGCTGGGGAACGATCACGTCGCCAAAGCCCACGTCGATTTGCATCGGGATACGAGCCTTCGCAAGTGTCGCGTTGAATCGGATTCGCACGCCTTCGTATTCCGCGTCTTCCTTGATTCGCTGGACCTCGATGGATCTCGGGTCGAACTCCAGTCCGTCCGGTTCGGTATCGAGTCGGCAGAGGGCGCCGAAGACGGACCGAACATGTTCCAAGTCGTTGCTGGTCCTGCCGGCTAAGTCGATGTCCATGGTCGGCCGAGTGACCGGAGCTTTCCAAGCCGTCAGGAGGAGTGCACCCTTCAGAACGAAACGGTCGGCGAACTCGGATTTCGCCAAGCGATACAGGAAGCGCTCCATCGCGAAATACTGCAGCAGTTCTTGAAATGGCCGGCCCTCTGCACGGGCGCGGTTGAGCAGCCGCTGACGGACGGAAGCCCCGATGTCGCGGCCGCTCACAGAACCGCCTCCAGGTAGGGCCGCATCACTTTCTCGACCCGGTTCACTGCTGCGAACTTGGAGACCAGCCTCAGGTCAGGCTTCCGCGTTCGCTCCCGGTACGTTCGAAGGGCCTGGACGGCGACATCGAGGCCGATCTTGTTCCGATATTTGAAGCAGTCTGCGATGGTCTTCTCCGGAGAGTAGATCCTCACGGTCACCCCGTCAATAGGGACAGCCTGAACGCCGGCGCTGAAGGATGGCTCCGAGTACCAGAACACGCGGAGCGGGATGGCGCCGACCTTTGGGATCTGGGCGTGGCCGGGCAGTGCAATATCTACCGTGTGCGGAACCTCTGTCGTGAGGCGGTGATGTGCGAGCGCTGAAATCAAGCAGATCACGGCCCGCGGGATTCGGAGAGCCACGGCCACCAGATCGGGGTTCGTGAGCGCGGGCTTTTCGGACAGCCGGTAGAAACCACGGGAAACCTGTTCAATCTCGCCGCCATCCCTGAGAGCATACAGCGTCCGAGGGTGGATGCCCAGCCGGATGGCTTCGCTGGTTCGCAGGATTCCCTGATGCTCGGCGAACACCTGGCGCGCTTTGGCAAGCCCTGCTCCCTTGACTGGCACTGGATAGACCTCGCGGACATTATAGCTTCTTTCCGAGCATTTTATCCAGTCTGGACTTTACCCGCGTCTCCAGGTTGTTAACCAATCCGAGCGTTTCGGTAAGGCATTCCGAATCAATCATTTTGCCAGAGTCTCTACTTCCGTAAAATACCCCATGTTTGGCTTGGGGTCTTTCGCGGGGCAAGTTGAGCAAGGCAAACAGAATCAATCACTTCCGGAAAATTCTCGAAACTGCGGGCCACGGGCTTGATGGTTAACAGCCCGCGCCAGGTTGTCCACCCCAAGCCGGACGGGCTACGAAACCGTCGTGACCGAACTGTCGATGACTATATACGCCGGCGCCTGCCGAACTGTCCAGACGGTTGGCGACCGGACGCTGTACTCTCAGCAAGAGTAAGAGCAGAGCTACCGAATCGGCGCGAGGACACGGTAGACTGTGGTTATGCCGCTGTCGGAGCGCATCGTCGTCGACCCCGCGATCTTGGCTGGCAAGCCTGTAATCCGCGGGACGCGTCTCGCCGTCGAGTTCATCCTGGAGCTTCTGGCAGCGGGCCAGTCGGAAAACGAGATCCTCGCCAACTACCCCGGCTTGACGCGCGAAGACATTCTCGCCTGCCTGGCGTACGCGAGCTATCTGGCCCACGAATACAAGGCGTTCCCGATTCCAGCGTAGATGCGCCTCCTCGCCGATGAGAACTTCCCGAAGCCAATCATAGAGGCGCTTCGAGCCGAAGGCCACGACGTCCTGTGGGCGCGCACGGATCTCGCCGGAATAAGCGACGTCGCCCTGCTGGATCTGGCGGAGTCCGAGGCGCGCATCGTGATGACGCTCGACAAGGACTTCTGGCAGATCGCAGTTCAGCGTCGCACCCCATTGGAGCAGTCCGGGGTTGTTCTGTTTCGAGTCCATCCTGCCACGCCCGAGAAGCTTGCCCCGCTCGTGCGGGCGTTTTGCGAGGCCGACGCCACGTGGACCGGACACATCAGCATCGTCACGCTCGAGGGGATTCAGATGGTGGCGGCGCGGAGAAGGTGAGAGTCCTCTCCGTCTCCGATCTCTCCGGTTAGCACGAGAGGAGGAGATCTCCGCCTCCCGGATTTGCCCACGTCTCCAGGTTGTTAACCAGCCCGGTTTACCTGCCAGAATCCGCTAACCAGAGGGTGAGAGCAACGGACGATAACGCTTTCGTTGGCAGTCGATTAGCGCGAAGGTAGGATGCCATCTTGAGTTTTGGGCACGAACTTGGCCGCCATGTGCAAATCGGCCGAAACAGAGATACCGGCAAATGCGGTTTGAGTAAGCCGTTCCGAATCAATCACTTTGCCAGTGTCTCCACCTCGTAAAATACCCGTTGTTTGGGTTGAGGAGCCAATCTAAATCCCTGAAAATACAGAGTTTCCTAGGAAACACGCAAGTTCCCGCCACTGCTGCACGCATTTCAGTTGCCATAAAAGATTACGCCACAATACGCCACATTACGCCAGTTTCGCGATGGGGGTCCCCCTAAAAGTCCCCCAACTGGACGGTGATCGCGAGTACGGGATGCAGCAATAACGGGGCTAGCACGATCCGAGTCGGAAGCGCGGCTCCGGCGCATTACCGAAGGGTTGTAGACGGCCGGTTTTCCTTATGTCACCGCCTTCTTGGACGCCGCCTTCGGCGCTCGGCGTTCCTCTGGCGCTGACCGTCCAGCAGCCGGCCACGAGCCACGCACGGGAGCCCGTCGGTCAGGTCGTTACCGTTTCGCTCCCAGAAAAACCTGCGATTTCGGCATCTGATCGGCGGAGTATTATGGATTGGCGGGTGAGAATGGTTGGACTGATACAGCTTGGCCTGATCCTCAGTTTGTCCCTGTTTGTCGCGGCGGCAGTCGCCTTCATTCGCTGTGCGCTGTCGTACGTCTCTGTTCGGCAGCGCGGGCGAGGTGCCCTGGTTTCAGGGTGATTTCTGCTGGGCGCCTTGGCAAGCGGCGCGCTGGTGTGGCATCTGGTTCCTTCCGAATGGACGCTGCCGTTCTGGACAACGCTAAAGGCGGCGGGTGATGCGCAGACATACGGCCATCCGGTCGAGCATTACGCCGAGATGGTCGTGGTAATAGTGACCTTCGCTGCCGCGCTCGGCGGAATCGCTTGCGCCGCACTAACAGCGATCGGCGCGAAGGTCGTGGGCAGACTCAGGCACGCCTAAACGCGCCTCCCGGCTATTGCCACGACCCGCCCACATGCGCCTTTTCCGACCGCGGCGCCTCGGCGCTCGGCACTCCTCTTGCGCCGCCCGTCCAGCAGCCGGCCACGAGCCACAGGCTTCGCATGTCGAAGCAGCCCGGCAGCTTACCACCTGCTCACGGTATCACCATCACGGGCGCCTGCCAGAACGCCGCTCTCTCCCCGCTCGGGTCCACGACGGTGACCTGGCAGGTGTAACGCCCCGGCTGAAGCTTGTCCAGCGGGATACTGAAGCGGATCGGCATCGTATTTAGCTTGTCGCTCATGGCGTGCGCCGCCTTGAGCGGAACGGTTTCGAATGCCTTTGCCTGGCCGCGATAGAAGGTGACATAAGCGATCACTGGCTGAACCGTGGCCGGGCCCTGCTGATAGGCCTGGAAATACACGTACATCTCGCGGCTCTTGCTGAATACACGGGTCACGCTGGGAATCAGTTTCTGCCCGCCCTCGATCAGCGGATTCACCGCCTCCGCCGCCTTGCGCTGCTTTTCCTTCCCGGCGTTGAACAGCGCATCGTCCAGATCCACGCGCTGACTGCTCAGCACGACCGAGCTGATCGGAACCTGCTCCGTCACCTTGTTTAGGTTAGGGATGGTGAACGTGTGCAGGTACGTTCCGATCCGCCCCGTCTCGGCATCACGGGCCAGAAGTTTGATCGTATAAGTCCCGGGTAGGAGCGTGAAACCCGTTTCGTATTCGATCGGATGCTTCGCCAGCTCGGCGGCCGTTTCACTCGTGAACTTGATATCCACCTTGTCGCGGACGTTCTGCACCGTGTTGCCGTACTCTTCCTTCACCTCGCCGATAAAGTCGATCAGCGTGTGATCCGCACCCCCGCGCCGCGCAAGCGCCAGCTCGCTCCCGGGAATCTTCACCGATACCGGAACGAAGTACTCGGCCCGGTTCAACTGGAAGTAATTCACTTCCATGGCGATTGTGAGGTCCGTGATCGGGTCGCCCAGCATCAGTGCTTCTTCGAGCTGCCGCTCCTTGTCCGAGCCCGTGAACTTATCGAACGTCTTTCCGGCGAAGTAGCCCTGCCTGTAATCGAGCTTTGCCGAGAGCGCCGGCCGTGCCTCCGGGTTAAGCGCGATCTTGATGCGCCGGAATTTGCCGTCCAGCGCCTGGTTGGTCGTATAGTATCCGATGATGTAGTAACTCGAAATTGCCTGCTGAGCCTGGACGATTCCCCTAGTCAGGTCGTTGTAATCGAACAGCGCTTTCCCGCCTGTGTCGGCCGCCAGGGCGTAGAGCGTATCCTGCGATCGCTGAAGGTTCGATATAGCCGCCATCGCGGAGGAGCCGTTGTACATCCCGAGGCCGCCTGGAGATGCCACGCTGGCGTCGCCGATCGGCGGAAGCGCCATCAGCCCTCGCGCGTCCACCGGATAGAACGACACGTTGGCCCGCAGCGCAGCATTGATGGTAGCCGCCAACTGCGCCTGGTTATCCACGCCGCTCAGCATCAGCCCGCTCGCGAAATACACCAGCACCTTCTTCTCGTTCAGCGTGCCCAGCATCTTCGAAGCCGTTTGCAGGGCGGCCAACTGGCGGTTGGTGTTGAACAGGTTGAACTCGCTATCGTCCTGGCCGAATGCCGCGCCCGTGTCCCCCGTGATCTCGTCTTCGTTGAAGCCCGTTATGTCGGCGGCAATTTTCTGGATGGTCTGCTCGAGGCGGTCGCGGTCGCGGGTGAAATCGTTGAGCACCTTGACCGCGCCGTTGTCGTGCCGCAGGATCGCCATCAGGTCCGCCGGCTCCATCCGCGTCCGGATGAACTTCACGGCCGCGTCGAGAGACCGGAACGCATCCGCGACCGGCATGCTCTCGAAGTACAGGACCAGCAAGCGGCGGTCGCGATAGCGAATGTCGCCCGGCCGCTCGGGAGCGATCTGCCCCGGCTGGGCCTTGATGGCTTCGGTTACCGGCGGCGCAACAGGCGTGTTGTCCAGCTTCTGGTACTCGCAAATGCTGACCGTCTGCGCCACCCCGTTCTCAGTCACGATGAAGTCTTTCGCGGTGAGCCCCTCCACCGGCTTGCCGCTCTTGTCTGTTACCGAGACCATCTCGACGACCAGTTGCGTGCTGCTCGTGAATCGCGCAACACCCTGTTCGGGCGTCTGTTGCGCGCCAAGCACCGCGATCCACAACACAATTCCGTAACGAAGTCCGCGCATCGCTTAGAACCTCGCCCTCAGCACGGCCTGCACCTTGCGCATCTGGTTCGCCGACATTGGCAACCCGAACTGCAGGCTCGTTACGGTTGTGTTCCAACTCGGATAGGTCACGTGGTTCAGCACATTCGTTGCATCGAACCGCAGGTCGGTGCTGACTCGATCGGTGAACTGAAACGTGCGGCTCAGGGAGGCATTCAACGCGAACTGTGCGGGGCCCCTGATGGAGTTCCTTCCGGCGTTTCCCCACTGGGCCGCGTGGGGCGGCGCATAAGCCGCCGGGTTTAGGTGCAGGCCGGGCGGCGCATCGTAGACGGGCGCGCCCGTGTAATCCGGCCGCACTGTCCCGGTAACTCCGGTCCCTTTTACCGGGGTGAAGTAGATGGGCGTCAGCGGCATCCCGCTCGCGGCCGTCATCTGGCTGGTGACGGTCCAGCCCTTGAGCAACTTCCCGCTCATGCCGCCGAGCAGCGCCCCGCCGCCGATTCCCATTCCCGTCGTGTACTGCAACTGGAGGTTCAACTGGTGCCGCTGGTCGAAATTCGACAGCGCGCGCTCCGCTCGCAGGTCGAGCCAGTTCTGCGCGATCGCCGGCGTGCTCCCGCCCGGCGCCGAATCGTCGATCGCTTTCGCGAAGGCGTATTGAACGCTCGCGGTGAACCCGTTGTGCAGCCTGCGCCGCAACTGGATTTGCCCGGCCTCTCGCGTCGAGTTGCCATTCGAGGTCAGGTAAGTGAATCCGGAGGGGCACGCAGGGCAAGGATTCAGCGCGCCGGCAGGGTAAGTGTTCGGAAGAAATTGTTGCGCGCCTCTGGTTCCCTTAGTGCCAAGATAGGTAGCCAGCATCACCAGCGAACCCGGCAGGTCCCGCTGCAGCGACACGTTCCAGTTCTGCGCGTATCCCGCCTGAAAATTCGGATCGACCGCGAACGTGTTCGGCGTGAGCGATGGCGGCGCGTTGAATCCGTTCGCCAGTGTCAGCGGATTAGCGGCCGTATTCTGCACGCTCAGGCTCTTCGAGAGCGGCGCCTGCTGGATCATCTGCATCGCGATCGACTGGTACATCGATGTGTTGTAATAGATGCCGTATCCGGCCCGAACCACCAGCGACGACGCCGCAAACGGCCTCCACGCGATTCCGATGCGCGGCTCGAACCCGTGCTTGTCCGGCGCGATCAGCGAATTCGGGTAACTCCGGCCCGTCAGCGAGCCTCTCTGAGCATTCGCCACCACCGGAGCAATCGCGCCGAATCCGGAAGTAACATCAAGATTCACGAGCCGCCCATAGCGCTCCGTAACCGGCGATTCGTATTCCCACCGGAACCCGACGTTCGCCGTCAGCCCCGAGGTGACTCGCCAGTCGTCTGTCATATAAGCCGCGTAAACCGATTGCCGCAGATATTTATCGGCATTTCCGAACGCAATCGAGCTCGTGGCCGGAATTCCCAGCAGAAAATCGGCGAAATCGTAACCCGTAGCCGCGCCCGTGAACGCAAATGCGCCGCGAGCGTTCTGCTGCGACAGCAAATTGAATTGCGCCCGCCGGAAAATGCCTCCGACTTTCAAGCTGTGCGAGATCTGCAGTAACGGCGACGTCGCGTCGAAAGACAGCGCGCCGGTCTGATTGCGCGTATACGACTGCTGGCCGTCCGAGAGCCCCGCAATGCCGCTCGAAAATGAAAGCGACGGCGGCCCCCAGTTCCCGGGATCCTGGTTGTCGCCCATGATGCCGGCGTGCCCGGAAATGTTTTCGCGGTTCGCGAAGTACGGCGTGTCTTTCACCGCCAGCCGGCTGAAGTCGTATTTGAGCGTGGCGAACGTGCGCGCGCCGAGCCGGGGCGACAGGCTTACGCTGGCGTTGATGCCCGAGGTCCCG
>Ga0078972_1007474_pt1 | contig 24230 bp, 23 predicted proteins | sample YelNatPaOPGAMG01_FD_67568 | JGI IMG/M metagenome (GOLD analysis project Ga0078972, IMG submission 67568) | Hot spring thermophilic microbial communities from Obsidian Pool, Yellowstone National Park, USA - OP-RAMG-01 (SPADES assembly) (version 2) | ecosystem: Environmental > Aquatic > Thermal...
ACGCCATCAAAAACCGTCTCGAGTCGTACTCCATGAGTATGATAAAGGCTTCTTCAGGACCGACGCATTTGGTGAGGGAGATGTATCGCTACGTGACGAACATGGAAACGGTCGAGATTCCAGACGAGTTTTTCGACAACACATTTTTTCGTCACTTGATGCTTGGCACAGGGGAAGAGCGGAAGGATATAAGAGCTAGTGCATGCCCTTCACGAACAACATCCCTTTTACAGGTTCGAGGGTAATCGAAACAAGGGGGACTGGGGTATTTACGACTATGGGGCGATGAAGTACATCACGAACCTGAAGAACCATTTGATAACGAACCTCGAACGTTTCATGATACGCGCCGTGTTTGCACTCTACCCGGGCCTGTCTCGCAAAGGAATATGGGCGATTATCAATGGCATCACGAACGATCGAAACTATGGAAATGAGGTCGAATTCGTTGACAAGAAGGAGTCAAACCAGAGCACGAATGAGAATTCCGTCATCCGTGCGGTTATCGAAGAGCATCGTGCGGTACTGGGGCTGGCGAATCCAACAGACAAGATATCAGAGTTGAAAAAAGATAGGGAAAGATACGATCGCCTCGTTCTGCGCTATTTTGTGTTTCTGGACCGAGAGCTCGAACGCAAAGCGGAGATGAAGCTGAGTGAAGAGACAAAGGAAGAGTGGGAGAGACGGAAGGCTGTCCTAATGGGGAAGCACTTCAACGTGGTTCCAATGTGCAAGATCAAGTCACATTTTATGACTATCGACTCCGGCGTCCTTTACGGCATCATGAGGGAGATCTGTCCGGAGTTCGATGTAAGGAAGACAGAGTTCCCCGGTGAAAACCGTGAGACGTACTGGAAGAATATCTTCGATTTCAAACGTCGCAAAGTCAGCTAACAAAAGGTATTCACTGGGTTGATCGAAACCGATGGAGTAGCCTTGTGTATACACTATCGGAGGTTGAAGAAAGATCGGCCAGTCCCTCCCTCGGCTGCGTCCGTCACGAAGAATGAAGAAAAGGAGGGAGCTGGTCCTGCGAAGCAGGAGGTAGAGGATAACGACCTTGTCGTTCACGCGGCGAAGAATGAAGAAAAGAAGGAGGCGGGTCCTGCGACGCAGGAAGTGGAGGGTAACGACCTTGTCGTTGACGTGACGAAGGATGAAGAAAAGAAGGATGCGGATCCTGCGATGCAGGAGGTAGAGAATAACAGCTTCATGGTTAACGCGACGAAGCATGAAGAAAAGAAGGAGGCGGGTCCTGCGATGCAGGAGGTGCATGAGAAGGACCTTCTCGTTGGCGCGGCGAAGGATGAAGATGAGAAGGATGCGGATCCTGCGACGCATGAGTTAGAGAATAACGACTTTATGGTTGACGTGACGAAGCATGAAGAAAATAAGGATGCGGGTCCTGCGACCCAGAAAGTGCAAGATAACGACTTTGTCGTTGGCGCGGACCCTGGGAATACGAATATCATCACCATCGCAGCACCGAAGCGTGCGGAAGATCGTACTGACGGCAACTTGCGTCAGAAAGACATGCGTCTTTTGAGGTTCTCGAGAGCGAGATACTATCGAGAATCGGGAATCATGAATGCGAGGAAGAAAATCGAGACTTGGAATTCAGGAATGAAAGAGCACCTGGAAGCTGTGAGCGAGGTAACGAGCCGAGGAGCGGACTTTGAAGCTTTTCGGAAATTCATGGAAGTTCGTGTTGCGCGTTGGGATGCTCTGTGGGAGGAGTATACCAAGCCCCGGTGGGCTCGACTGCGTATGAATCTATACGGTGGGAGGCAGCGGGCATTTTCGAATTTTTTCAATCAGTTGAGTGCCCTGAAGGAGGATGAAAGTCAGAGGCTCGTAGTAGCGTACGCAGCAGGGCGCTGGAAGACCCAAAAAGGGACTACTCCGGCCCCAACGACGAGAACGTTCAAGGAGTGCGCAAGGCGTTTCGTTACGATACCTGTAGATGAGTTCCGAACGTCGTATACGCACCATGAACTGGGGTGTACACTCCAGAGGGTGGAGATGGAAAAGTGCCAGAGGAGACCTGAGGATATAAAAAAGTATGGACCGCTGACGGAAGAGCAAATGGAAAGGATGTCGAAAGTTCGTGGACTACTTGCATTAGTAAGTACAACCAGTGATGGTAAGAAACGTATGGAATTCGTGAACCGTGACTTTAACGCCGCTATCAATATGCGGAAATGTGCGGTGCTGGAGAAGAGACCTCCAGAATTGACAGGAGAGAATTTCGTTGGACAACCTCTCAAAGTCGAACTATATGAGAAAAAGTTGGAGGCAGTTGTAGGCGGCCGGTCGAGAAAGGCTGGGAGGCGTCTGCACGTCAGGTAAAGAGTTTTGTCTAAGGCGCCGGTCGTCTCAACTGTACACTGGCGCCATCGCCGGTGCGTTCGACAGGCGGTGTCCATGTTGTACTGAATTTACCAGTCTCCGGCGTCGTGCAGCCGCGGCCCCGCTGCAGCACTGGCAGTGTCGCCACCGCCGTCCTTTCGTTCGCTCATCGGGTATCGTCTCCAGTCCGACTTGCTAGTGGCCCGCCTTCCCTGTAGAGGAAACAGGGACTGGACTGTTCGTGACCTCGCTACCGAGTTCCGGTCGCTGTTTGAGTTCTCTTGCAGTTGCGGTTTCCGCTAACTACTTGTCTTTCGCATGGCGCGTGGCCCAAAGAAGCATCTGAAGCGCCTGGCAGCGCCAAGGCACTGGATGCTCGCTAAACTTGGCGGCATCTGGGCCCCTCGACCTTCAGCTGGCCCACATAAGCTTCGAGAATGTTTACCTCTGATCATCATTCTGCGAAACCGGTTGAAGTACGCGCTCACTGGGCGAGAGGCTATGCAGATCCTCATGCAGCGGCTGGTTCGTGTGGACGGGAAAGTTCGCACAGACCGCACTTTTCCCGCTGGCTTCATGGATGTTATCCATATCGAAAAAACCAATGAGACATTTCGTTTACTCTACGACACAAAGGGGCGTTTTGTGCTCCATCGAATCACACCCGAGGAGGGCAAGTACAAACTGTGCCGCATCAAGCGTCAACAACTGGGTGCCCGTGGCATCCCGTACATCGTGACACACGACGGGCGCACCATTCGGTATCCAGATCCATTGATCAAAGTGCACGACACTGTCGTCCTTGATATCGAGACCGGGAAGATCACGGACTTTGTCAAATTCGACATCGGCGCGCTCTGCATGATCACCGGAGGCCACAATATTGGTCGCGTTGGTGTCGTACAGCACCGCGAGAGACACCCGGGAGCGACTGAAATTGTGCACTTGAAGGACGCTGCAGGGCGAGAGTTTGCGACACAGATCAGTAACGTGTTCGTTATTGGTCGAGAAAAGTCGCTCGTCTCGCTACCGCGTGGCAAGGGAGTGAAGCTCTCCGTCGTTGAGGAGCGCGAGCGGCGAGGCCTGCTCTAGACACACACATGCAGCGCGCTTGGCAACATACGCCGTTGGTTGACGTGAATCAAAGCGGATTGGGAGCCTTCCAGTGTCTCGTAAAGACGGAGAACTGTTTGCGGGAACTGTTCGAGGAACATCGGTTGGGACACCTCCCGTGAGGAGGCGGGACGCTCTGCCTCCATGGATATTCCCTCAACGCAGCACCCGTGTCAGATAAAAATGGAATACTGTACTACTCGCCATGTGACTGTTTCTCGATTTTTTACGAATCTCACCAGATGTACGGCATCGGCATTCGAAACGCAGCGGTGAGAGCTTACAGGGTCATGAATTGCTTCAGGATCCCTGACCGTATGTTCGTTCGGAGTAGCTCCATCGATGTTTCGCGTCTGGGAGTCGTTATATCACCGGAATCAAGATGATTCGCGACGCGGTCGAACAGGGGTTCGGAAAATAACCAATCTCATTATCGGAGTCATGCCTATAGGCTTCCAGACTTCTCATTTGCTTACGTGCAGCACGCACGAATCACGCAGTTTTCACGTTTTCAAGTTTCAGTTTCGAGGCAACTCGTGCGCGCAGCGATCCGCATCTGTTGACGGATGCGGAAAAGTGTCGACGACGTCCGTCGACGACTTGTTCAAAAGCTCATTCCGGAAGTTCACTGACTATTCTACCTCGAATCATCGATTCCGTTAGGAAGACAAATCCCACTTTCTTTGGTGCGATCGACAACACCGCACTCTACGTCAGCATGGTAACACCCAGGGTAGGTGCCCTGGAAGGATCCTGTCTCTTCTGTCTGCGTGGACAAGGGTCCTGGAATCGGACTTGCCAAGTCGCAGTAACGTTGTCTCACTCTAGAGTGTATCGTATACTCGCACAAAAGGACGCGGAGACGGATCGAAATTTCTCGACTTGTTCTCCAGCATGAATTTTTTTCCTACGGCACTTGTTTCATCATGGACAGCATCGTGCTTCGCCAATCCTTTATCGGATGCAACGTTGTGCGCTTACGTGTGCTTCGGATGAAGTCCTCGCCGGGCGGAGTTCCCCCAGAAGCAGCTCACGATCATAGGGTCTAGAACCGGGCACAGCAACGGAGGCACGCGTCTACGGAAGAGCCTTCTTCGCTCGTCGAGGACGTGAACCGAGCGATGAACCGAGTGTGCACGCGCCAAAGTATCGCCCTCCAAGTTCTAGCGGGATGAGCGGGGGCAGGTGCAGGCGATACGGTACACATTCCCTAACACATGACGACAGCGAAACGTTATCGCTACGACGGGCGCATCGAGGCCTCATCCAAAGAACACGAGCACGGCAAGCGAAGCGTAGACGGCAACGTTTGCTTGGACATGAACAATGTCGACAACAGCCAGAAGCATCGATATCGGAATGCCAACGCTACCACCAACACCATTCGACTGCTGAAAACGGAGCTTGATAGACACGATTGACTGACGGACTTTAAAGCCGCAGATGTTCTAGAGGAAAAGAAAGCAGTCACAGAAAAAATCCGAAAATGCTGGTGCTGATTACCGAGGGAAGCGATCCAGAGTGTGGCGTGCACGCCCGAGTCACAGGGCACGCTCCATTACATGCTGACACGGGTTCCGTGCCAACATCCATGGACGTTGCTTCCAAGGATATCGTTCGGATCCAGACCCCGTGAACACGCTACCCGAATATGAAACGTACTTTCTGAGGCGCCCTACTGCACCTTTTTCCACTTCAGGGGCGATGACCGAAGCGTGCGCAGCAGTAGCATCGCAGCGGTCGTGCAGCGGCGTCCGCGGAGACAACTCCAGCGTGCCCAGCGCGAGCCGCGCGCCGTGCACCTGGCAGGTACTCTGGAAGGCACGAAAGCTGCGGAACGTGTGCTTCTTGTCATGCTTCGTAGCAGGTACCTGTGAACGTGCCATTCCGGTGCCCAACGGCTCTTCTTGCTGATGCGATGTTTTAACGCAACTTGCAGTAGACGGTCACTGAGCACACTTGTCGAGCAACCTTTGCGTGGCTAGAAGCGTTGCGCGTTCGAGACGCTACTGGGCGAGCAGGCATCTGGAGGGCTTTTTTTTTCGGAAAGCAGACGGCTCTCGGCCGCGTATGCGGACGACGCGCCCTTCACGCAGATCAAAGGATGCAACTGAAAACTCCGAAGAGGCCGTTAGGGCAACGCTGCAGTTTGTTGAGCGGCTGCTCAGTCGGATCGACAAGGACGCGCTTCTCTTTCCAGCAGGGACGTTTTACGGCCCAGGCGGAGTTCGAGCGGACCCGCTTGCTCTGGAAAGACACTCACCGACCGCACGCACGGTGGGAGCGGTCCCAAGTCGTGAAGCAACGGCGCTTGCACGGCCCTGCAAACTGGAAAACTGCACTGACTCGAAACTGAAGAAGAGCCTGGTCCTGTATTTTGAAACGCACGCTACCATTGCCGTTAGACTATGGTTCTTATACCGCAGTCTCACCGAGGCGGAGCGCTGGCAGTATGCGGAGCCGTCAACAACGGAGGCGTTCGAACAAGCTGCTGCAGCGCCCGCTGCGCAGATGAGCCATCCACCAGCCGCCACGAACGAGGCAGAAATTCGAAAAATACCCGAGCCTTTTGTGAGCAAAGAAAGCTCCCAGCCAAACGAAGCTACCCAAAGGCGCAGCACCTCTGGTCCATGCGATGTGCACCAGTTGGCGCGGCTATATGAAATAGCCCAGTGCTGGAGCGCGGTTTGCCCGAGACTCTACGTCCTTTCAACCGTAGCCGGTGCTCTGATTGCATGTCACCCTTCTCGAAGGGATGAAATCGCTCAGGATTTGCTTGAAATGCTGGCTGGCGTTCAGCACCCGCTGCTGAGTCTGCCGCTGCGTACCTTTGTCGCCAAGCTGCTTGTGGATGCCTGGAAGCCACAAGAAGGGGCAACGGATCTCGAAACAGAGCATCTTGTGGACCATCTCATGGACAATTGGGAGAACATGGTGGACGCGTTGATGCGCGTACCCAGCTACGGTTTCGAGCTGCGTCCGCTCTCGTCGAGTTCAGCTCGAAACGATCTCGCTGCATGTCGCTGGGTGCTGGCAGAGCAGCTCAGTATTCTGCTTGGTTCACAGTTTACAGTGCTAGCGAGGACTGCATTCTTGAAGAGTGCCATATTCCGCGAAAAAATGCTTCCTATGCTATCGCAGCGCATTCTTCGCATCGCTGAAGCGCCCCTTCAAGAATACCTGCTCGAATGCTTGATCCAGGCGTTTCCAGAGGAATTCCTCGCTTTCGCCGCCCAGCACTACCTTGACACGATTCAGCGTACTCGGGTCGGGGTTCGTCACGCACGTCTCCTGGCTCGTTTCTGGGAACGTCTTCATCGCTGGTTGCAGCGGTCACCGGCGTGGACGCAAGCTGTCCAGGACCTGCCGCTGGTTGTTTGCGGCATCGAGGCATTGACCTGGGCGTCGCCCGTTCGGACTCCATTCGAATCCGTTGACCGTCTGGACGCATGCGAGATGCTCATAGAACTCGCCCTGAAAATGGGTGGTATTCAACATACGAGCTTGAACGAGCTCCTGGCACTCTATCTTCGGGCCTGGAAACGTGCATATGCCGACTTGTGTCCGAAGAGTCCAGTCTCTGCGAGATATCTGGTGCCTCCGACAAGGACGACTTTGGTGTCGCTTCCGGGAGCGAGGTCTGCATGTGAGCTGACGCCGTCGCAGTGCCCCTGCGAACTTCATTCGCCATGTTCACCGGATATGGAAGAGCGCGTGGATCTGGGGGGAATATTCGCGCCCTGTGCCCGTTCGACAGAGGCAAGCTCGTGCACCACTGAACAAGCTTATCTGGGCGCCGCGAGACTCGTGCGGCTCTGCAAACGTCTCGTGCGTGCTGCTGGGTGCTGGTCAGACTTGCTCATGGTGCCAGCGTTCAACGATTTATTGACGCTGTTGCCGATGGATGATCGGCGTCGCCTCGCTCGCCAGCTTGCGCTTTGGATCGTTCTGGATCGGCCATCGTCAGCCACGGTGTTGCGTCCTGAGCTTTGTCTTCGCCGCACGAATACAGAGGCGTTGAAGATTTCACGGCACTATGCATCGATTCTGATATGGCTTGATGCACTTGTGCGCGGGGCAAAAGCACTGGAAACCGATGAGGAAATCGGGTACCAAGAGGCTAGTCAACACTCAACGAAAGCAGCGCGACAGCAAACCGCGCACGACCTTGACGTTGACGCCGCCGGTTGTCTGCGAAGCATGCCCGAACCGACCACCGACGATGCTCTCTATGATGTCATGCTCTGCAGCTGTGTGGTGGGAAAATTCACCTGGAACGACATACCCCTTCTTGACCAGCTCATGAACTGGGTCCTGGGGACACCAGCTGCTGCGAGACGCCAACTGCTACCAACCTGCGCAAGTACAGTCATGAGGCTGCTCGCGGAGCAGGCATCCGCGTCAGAATTCTTACGCACCCAGCTATGGGAACGAATGCACGCGATGCTTGCAAATCTGGCACAGATTGAAAGCGCACAAGCTGCAGTGCTATCGATAGATGCAGCACTACTGGCTGATCAGGTGGCAGTGGATTCACCGGCACTCGTGAGAAACCTCCTCGTCCAAGCGCTGGTGATACTGGAAGAGGACCGCTTAAGTGCCCGCGCCTGTCGCACGATTCTCCTCCGCGTCATCGATGCGTTGCGCGTTCTCGAGCGGCTCGAGTACGATGCGCTTCTGCGACTCGCCAGCCAGGTAGCGCATCAGGCAGAGTCGTGCTGGGTACCCGTCGATCGTTGTCAGGCGCTCTGTGCGGTTGCGAATCTCTACGCCTGCATCGCTGCAGCGCACGAACAATCGACAAGTGCACCCATGCTGCAAGCGGGTACGCAAGCGCTTCAGTGCTGGAAACGTGCGCTCGTCATCGCTATGGAAGCGTGCGGCGTTTCTGAACGTGCGCATTTGTTGCTCGATGTTTACCGTGCTGGTCGACAATTAACTGTAACGGTTTGCGCGTCTGGTTTTCCTGACTCGTTCCGGGATGAACTAGACGCGACATGTTTCGAATGCGTAGCCAGCGTGCAACAGATCATTCGGCAGTTCGGTTGGAGCCACCACGCGGAGCATTTGCATCTCGCGTGGGCCCGACTTGTTCGACTTGCCGCGTCTCGTGAGGTCCCTCGTTAAAACTTATTTTCACAGCACAAGCCAGCTACGCAGGAACACATCAGCTCCAATCAGAATCGCTCGGGTGTTTTTCGTGGCCAACCTGGGACGGTAGCGGAACAATGCAAGCGCACCAGTTTTGTCGTTTGGGGTTCGGGCATGTTGCAGCCGATTGATAGCCCATGTGATGGGGTATGCAACAGTATCCTGCAGTCAAATGGAGTCATCACGCGCTGGTGCAAGCGTCTTTGTGAATGCGTCGTACGGCAGCGTGCTGACGACATGTTCGGGCACATAGATGCGCTGTTGCGAGGCATGTGTACTGGGTTCTGCTCAGCGCCTCTGTGCCTACCACGAGCACCTTGAGCCGATGCATTTTCGCAGGTGCAGCAACGCCGACCGAGGTCCGCAGTGACGCTCTAGGTACTGTTGGCGGGGGTACTCTGGGCAGGCACTTGGCACCCAGAGGAGGATCTTTTCAATGCAACGTGATCCTCAAAGGCAAGTCGAGGTGGTGTTTACAGCGCTTGCTTCTGAAACATAGAGGCAGGGCTTGCAAGAATAATAATAATGGTAATGATGACGACGGACGCTTCCCGCCCCCTGTATCGATGCCCGTCGCGCACTTTGGTATCGCCTGGTCATTCAAAAGTCCTGATAATCCAACACGAACATCTGCGGAGCACCAGCAGCACCAGCATCGATCTGGCACTGAAAAGTGTGCCCTGCAATAGACGCGACAATGGGTGTACGACTCCTGCAATACAGACGCATTTGTCGCCTGTTTTGACATTGTTTCTCTTCAAGATACGAGGCAACTGCCACAAAGCACTTGCGCGTGTCCGTGTGAACAAGTGTTGACGTCAGTGAGACACAGTGAGCTTGCGCGCGAAGAAGGGATCCGCACTGCACCGCACTGCACTTTTCGTGGAACTTGCTTGATTCAGCGACACCGCGAAGCGACACAGTGCAGTCTCTCGTTGCGTAACGCTGCTCGAGCGACGCGATCGTCCCACGTCAGACTGGTTGGATACGACGAACATGTTTAAAAAGTTCGATGCAGATGAGCAAGTCAGTGGACAGGCCCAGCTCAAGTCGTCGGCGACACGGGCCCTGCGCACAGCGGTCTGCACCCAGATGCCTCGGTTTGAGCCCTATGTCGACGACGTGGTTCCAAAGAAGGCCCGCATTTTTCAAGTACGCTTACATAACCACTACCAACTTCTTTGTGACGAAGCGGGGCGTGTTCTGTTTCTCCAAGACCGCGACGGACGGCTCTATCCGACGTTGCGTCTCCTGCACGCGTACCCGTTTATGCTGCCGTGGGTGCAGGTCGATCGAGGCGCGATTCGTCACGTCCTCCGGGGTGCGAATGTTATGTGTCCGGGCTTGACGAGCCCTGGAGGCTACGTACCTCCAGAACTTGCCGCTGATCAAGTGGTGGCCGTCATGGCAGAAGGAAAGGCCCGAGCCCTCGCCGTCGGTAGGATGCTGCTCTCTGTTGCACAGGTTCTGCAACAGAATCAGGGCGTGGCCATCGAAAACGTGCACGTACTTGGCGATGAAATATGGAAACGAGAACGATGGAGTGCGTCCGGGTAGACAGGTCACCTGCGTTTCGCCAGAGGGCCACAGGATGCGCTTTGCGCAGCGTCACAGTCTCATATTCTTGTTCTTGTGGAAAAGGCGATTGAAGCGTCTGTCGGAGCGACGTCTGTTTCGCGTTCCGCATCGGCAGGTGAATGCGTCGACGGCTCGCAAAGTCTTGTGGTACGGAGCGAGTGAGCTATCTCGATACATAGCAACCCACACGGCGATAGAGGCGCCTCGTCAAACAAAGCGTCTACCTGGCTAAGGCCATTTGTCTCTTCGAGAGCAAGCCCTTTTGTGCACAAGGTGCCTTACGTAGCAACGCACAACCGAATGCTGTAGCCGGAAAAGAGGTGCCTGCAGATTGACGCTTTCTTCAGCAGCAAGGCGTACCGCGCCAGCGACGGTGAAGCGTCCAGCCGGTTATCGAGCAATGCATGTGACTCTATCACTGAACGCAACGTTGTATACCGGCAGACACCAGAGACGTCTCCGTGGTGCCACATACTTGTTCTTGAACGGAGCGTTCAATTTGAAGGCAAGCCTCTGGCCGTGGCGCGTCCTCGCTAGCCATTCACAGCGCCAAGAGACCGTGCGGACTCTCAGGCGGTGCGTGGCCCGCTGCTTGATTCGAACCACCATACAGCACTGTAAACAGGTGTCCTTGCTTTTGGAGTCGTCGATACGCCTCCCTAATATGGCGTGGTTCGAGCGGAGTCAGCAGCGCACCATCCGGTCCAATTGGGGAAGCGTGCACCGCTTCCCCACGGGTGGCGATTTCCCGATTTCGATCCCATTCGCACTTGATCTGGACCGCGGTCTCTACCAGATCGCCAACGAACATCTTGCCAAGACCCTGTAGCGCAATGAGGAACGGATGACCCGGTGCGTACCCGCTTGCACCACCAACGAGGGCATTGACAAAGCGTCGCAAGTTCTGCGGTCGTAGGGCGGCGCGTCGGAACTCAACATAGCGCTCCTTCTGGGCCTCTGTCAGCATCTCAAACTGCTCATTGGTCAGCTCCCGGAACGACCGGAACTCGTGCTCGGAACGCTCTGGTTTTGCGAGCGGATTGCTCAGAATAGCACTGTATTCCGGAAAGACTTGTGCGTCGATACCATCAAGCAGGTCCGAGTCTATGCTGGTATCGAGATCTGCTGCGTCAGGTTTGAGATCGCCCAGGACTTGTTCCGCATCATCCCCGAGCAGCACAAACTGAGACAATGAACCTTGTTCTGGGGCGCGCTCCTCCGAATCCTTGTCGAGGGCGGTCTCTGCTCGGTAACCGCTTCCGGGTGCAGGGGCTGCGGTGCGTCCGCCCCGGGCGTGCCGCTGTGCTCCGGCAGTACGACCACCACGGCCTCTTGGCCTGCGGTACGCAGCCTCGCTTTGAGGTCCTTCCAGCTCACCGGTTTCAGTTATACGCGACCTGCGACCTCTGCCTCGTCCCCGCGGGGTCGTTGTACGTTTCTGGGTAGCTTTTGCTTCCACCGGTGCACCAGCGCCAGCAGCAGTGTCATCCTTTCCGGACACAGCCTGCTCATTCGAGTCAGTGCGTTTTCGGTTGCCATCCGAGCGTCGGCGTTTCGGTTTGGGCGACGCACTACTCTCAGGTGCGGCTGCTGGCCCGGATTGCGTTGCAACCGACTCAGGGGCGTCACCAACACCCAGCGCGAAACGAATGCTGGCTCCACGCGCTTCTTGGGTAGTCATGTTGCCCGTCTAAAATCTGGAGCCAATCGATTGCCGCCGCGACCGCTGATGCTATAACAAGAAAGGACTTTTACCAGTCGCCCATGTGCACGTACAGAGAGATGTATGGTATTTTCGACTGCTTGAGCTGCTGGGGCGAAGCGCAGGCGACCCTGCTCGAACGCATTGCATCGTTTCTGAGTCTGTATCTAAATAGATATTTATATACATTATAGGTATGAAAGGACATCAGATACGTGTCCGATTTGCAATGGAGCCGGCCATACGCTGTCGAATGCACCCACAAGTATGCAGGATGGAGGAGCGAGGTGCACCACGAGTTTGCTGAGAAACGGCATTGTTTCACGGACCGAATATCATTGACGGAACAGATTCAAACTCTGGGTCTCCTGGGCGACGGAAACGGTCGGCAATTCCAGTCTCCCAAGTCGCTGTGATCCATTTGTAATGAACACGAGTTTCGCTTCTGTTCGGGACAAGGTCTTGTGCGTTGACAGCATATGCAAATGTAACGGAAGCTTTAGGCTGTAAGGGTGTTTTTTTCTGTGAGGTGGTTCCGGTGTAGTGGTGTGTGCCTGCTTCGTGCACAAGCCGGAGTATATCGCAAACAGCACCTGGTTATCGATACGAGCTACGAGCCAGCTTATCCACATGCGTTCTGTTCCGAGCGGACGCCTGCCAAGGCGTTAAATCGCCGTTCTGTATCCGAGCGGCATCCGCAGCGGCGCCCAAGTCGCTGTGGCAGGTTTGCACGGCGGACTCAACACCTAGGGTATCGTTTAAACGGATCATGATCCCGAAGAGGAGACGCATCCGTGGCTATTGGATGTGTCGGGTCCAGAATGTCGCCGTGGTCGCTTGCCGTGTTGCCGGCTTTTAGCATCTGCGCATCTCCCGTGGCCCGTGCTTAAGCTTATCCATGATGCACCATAAAAAATAGGATTCTTCATGCGATACTGGTACGGTGTCTTTCTCCGAACCCCGTGGCAATCGAAGCAGAAGGCAATGCTACCTTCAATCCGAGCAATCGCGGTGCAAACAAGCTATCATGGAAACTTCAGCAGCCAGCACGCAGTCGAACTAGTTCGTTTGCATTCAACACAGGAGAGGTATATTGTTTCGATACACACGATCGTATTCAGCGCAGATTTTGCGCCTGTCTCTGGAGGCTCTCAAACTTTTCCTGGAAATGCGTCGCTCTCTGGGGAGCTCAAAAAGCATCAAGCTCGATGTCGATGTTCCAGTAGCCTTCTAGAATGCCCCAGGGTTTCATTCACGAGTCGCCGTAAACAACGCTTTGCCGATTGGCCAGATATCCCTCCACAACGTTGCCCCTGACAAGACCGAGCGGATCCAGGTGCGGTGTCAAGATCCGTGTGCAATCGGCACGCTGCACGTCGTCCAGCGACACAACATGGTCCGGTCCGTGGACGGATTTCGTTGGAAAGCGGCATGCGGGTGCCGGTGAATCAGCATCAAGGCAAACGCGCATCGGACTCGAACTGGACCAGATTGTTGGATGCACACACAGTGTCGACAAGTGCATGCAGAAACCCAGCTCCGGTCCAGCCTGGGTATTATTCCGTTCCTTAGCACGCGCTGGGCCCGTCCTACGCAATTCTGTGTACGGGAGAGATCACGAGTTCATGGAACGCTCTACGGGTCTGAGGTTCGTGCGCGCAGCTCGTCGGTAAACTGCTTATGGGGCATGTCGCACCGCGCACCGAAGTATCGCTTCCACATTGCTTCACAGAATTATATTCTCTCGCTGAAGCGGACTCAGCAAGTGACGCGTTTCGCAAATGTCACCACTACCCTGGCACTGGCCGTATTGCGGCAGCAATTTACAGTCCTCGTGCGCGTCTTTCGCAACCAAGATCATAGAAGCGTGTCGGCGAACTCGCTCTCACTGGTCACCTCCGTCGCTAAGACATTACTCGGACGGTAAGGAGTCCACGTCGCAGAACGTTGTCCGCAAGCCCATCGCAAAGATAGTCCCCCGCTATCCCCAATGCACTGTCATCGCTCGTGTCCACACTCAAGCAAAGAAAGCTGCTTATGCACTCGCGTCGTACTGCAGCTTCGGCGGCACTCGGAATGAAGCTCTTTAGAGCCGCCGACGCCTGCGTGCTTTCGCGTGTCCACTGGGGCCAACGCCCACAACGCTGCAACATCGCCTGTGGAGCAGAGGTGCCAAGCGGTGCAGCACAATGCCAACGATAGTGGAAGAGGGCGCGTATCTGCTGTCTCCTTTTATCCATGCACTTGCATGTTCAAGGCGGCGAAGCATCTTACGATGTTGCAGCAAGAGCCTATGAACTAGCCCGCGTTTTCCTGCACCTCAAACCAAGCAAGGTATAGCCGCTTGGCTCGCTTGTTCGAATCCAAGTCGACGACACTGCCGAGGACTGACCCTTTTCTCTTGAGACCCAAGTTCACCGGTACTCCGGGTTTGTACGGGACTCGACAGATGCGATGCTCCTCAAGCGTTGTTGTTCGCGTTGGCGATCAGGCCGTTCCACCCGGTATACGAGCGGACCTAGAACACCAAAGGTTCCCAGTGCAACGCTCAGGACAAGCACCGGCTGCTGCTGCCAGGCAGTTTCAAGGAAATTCAAACACCGTCTCCACATAAGCAAACAAACTCCAGAGAACGCAAGTCAACACGCCAGACGCCTCTGGACTAAAGCACAGGTATCCAATTCGCTGTTTCAAAGCGAGACTCCGCCGCCACTACGTTGTGGTCCGGCTGCGCAGTAGCAACAGCGCGCAGTCGGCGCAGCACTAGAAACATTCCGCTAAAGCCCTCTCCATACACTTCTTGGTCTCGTTGGACGCAAGTCTGCGGCGAGGGTTGTTGTCTTTTTGCTTTTCGAGAGAAGCAGCTCGATTGCAGCGGAAGCCGGTCTCATGTGCCTGTAGCTCGAAAACTTGAGAAAATTTTGAGCTGGAGCACAGGTAGAACACTATGGGACGCGGCTCGCTCTATACAGCTCGGTTTGCTGCCATCAAACGCATCGTTGAAGAAGATCGCTGTTGGCGTCTTTTTGATGCTCGGGATCAAGTACTGGGACGGCTGGCTAGCCGCGTGGCTTGCATCCTTCTGGGGAAGCATAAACCTTACGCTTTGCCGTACGTGAACCCTCAACCTGGCGACGGGGTTATCGTTATCAACGCGCGACACGTAGGCCTCACTGGAAAGAAACTAGATCAAAAGCTCTACCGCCACCACACAGGGTACCCTGGTGGCCTCAAATCGGAACTTGCTCGGAGCCTACTGGCTCGAAAACCGGAGCGCGTCATAGAGCTCGCTGTTCGGAGAATGCTGCCGCCAGACCGTCGACGACGCAACCTCGTCCGAGACTTGCTACGAGTTTATCCGGATGAGAAGCATCCTTTTCCGGAGGAACAGCTTGTGCACATGGGTCTTGTTTGGCGTCGAGTTGGTGAAGGCGGGATCGCAGACGACACGGATGAGGAGCGGTACCGTGCCCAATTCGAGTTCGAGTGGAATCGTCTTGTTCTGCTGGCGTCTCCTGAGCGGGTGCGAGAAATTCTCCGGGAGGAGTTTGCAGCAAGCCGAGTCATCGAAAGAAAAGAGGTTGCAGAGCAGTCCAATGAACGGGATGAAGACGCTTTCAGTTCGTAGCCGGCCCCTGATTGCGCGTCATGGTGGCGCGCTGTCCGCGAGGCACGCGCGCGCGATGAGGCGCCTTCGTGGCGAACAGCATGGACTCGCGTGTCCCTCGGTATCAGAGGGATATACCGGAGCATCCTCAGACGCGAGGACATTGACTCGAAGCAGCACCCAAAGCGATGCAAACTGCCCCCGATGTTGGACGGATACGCGGAGACACTGGCAGCTGCGAACGCCGCCACCATGAGCCAGACGAGCAGAGGCGTCAACGAGCATTTGAAAGGTTTCCGCGCATCTGTGGCGCGATTGCTCGATGCGCACATACTCTGGTGTAGGGCTCAAGCGCATCGGATCCGTGCTAGGGCGTGCGCAAAACCTCTAGAAAAAAAACACGTAGCAGAGCAGTATGACGGGAACGCTTGCTGCTTCCGAACGAGCCTCGCAGCCAGCGTGACGTTCTATCGGCTGCGTGGGCCCCCATCCAGAGCGCACCGTATCTAGGCGCGAAGCGGCTCTGCACGGCGAAGACGCTGCATAGCACCTATGTCGTTCGCTCAAGCGCGTGACGCAAGTCTGCAGCGTGCGACAGGCCAGAAACCGCGTTTTATTTGATAGAAGACGATTCTCACTGGAATACGCATCGCTGTGAACGCGCGGTTGCGAGAGCAACCCGCGATGCAGGTCGCGAGTGCCCAGGGCACGAACGCGCGCCCTGTCCGTTTCTATGTGTCGCATGCGTAGCCGGTACTCGCTGGTGTCTATTGCCTGCGCTAGCGTTTATATAGGATTAAAATCGAAGCCTGAACTACTCGCTCTGTCCCTGGAATGCGAGTGCTTCCGAACTCGTTTAGATACGCAGTTTCGATGTTCCAAGTACAGCAACAAGGGTGTGCTCGTCTAAACGTAGTTCAGGGTTGGCTGGTCGGTTATTCGGGGTGGCGCATTCTGCTTTTCGGCGCTAGAACTCATGACGGTATCGGAAACAGGATGATTGAGATGTGCTGGAACAAGTGCGCAAACAATATCGGTTATTGATTTTCTGATTCGTACGTAGCAGCATATATTCATTCCGCTTCCTGACGTGCTGCATGCGTCAAGTTTTCGATCCCGCTTCGATGCGGTAACTCGCAGGCGCGGCGAGTGGCGCTTCTGGACTGGAGACGAAACAATGCCGATCTCGTGCCCGGATGACTCGTTCAGAGGCTCTTGTCGAGCGTTTACTGATATTCTCACGTAAACGAATAATAGAATACGTCCGAAAGCCAAATGCTTATCTCATTGTGGTTATTGGCGAAACGGCACTCGAGACGAACAAGACGCTTTTCACGGGGAATGCCCCCAGAGGCTCCCTTCTCTCCTGTTTGCATGAACAAGGGTCTTGGAATCGGACTTGCAACATCGCAGCAGCGCCGTCTCAGTCGAAAGTGTATCGTATATTCGCAGGCAAGGAAGCGTACACGGATCGAAATTGCTCGTCTTGTTTTCCAGCCGGGATTCCGCTTTCGTTGCCTAATTCACTTTTGACAGCGTTGAGATCCACAATCCTCAATCGAATGGGAAAGCGCTCGCTTCCACGTGCAGCCGACTGAGAACTCGTCGAGCGGGTCGACCAGAGCAAGCCGGTGATCTTCGGGTATGGCACCTCAGCCGGCATCGGACGACGGCATGGAAGCAAGCCTTCTGTGCCCGTCACCAGCATGTATCGATCGATGAATCATGCGTTTATGCGTCATAGGGCAACCACTGGAATCGGAGGCGGTGGCATCGATACATGGGAGTACCGAACCACAGTAACGTGTCACCACGACGAAGAGCACACTCAGGCCGTATACAACGTAGACGATGACAAAAATTGGATCATCGATCGCAAAAACCTTCTCTCTATCAAGTGCGTAGACAACAGCAGGAAGTCGCGAAATACCAACCTTTCACGCTGCTATCAAAACCCTTCGACTACTGACAACGGGGCTAGATGGACAGGAGTGACCGACGCACTGAAAGCCGGAGATAAGAGAGACAATAAGGAACGAGTCGTAGAAAAAAAGTCTGCGAAAGCTAGTCGTGATGACGATCGAAAGAGACCCAGATTTCAGAACGGTCGCTTGAGTTTGGTGACTGTGTAGACCCCCGTGCCATGCGCTGCACGCAGGGGAAGGACGGCCCTGGACCGGCACCAGCGCGATCGGTGGAGCCAACCTGTGTCTGCAAAATCCCTAAAGGTTCAGTTTCAGTAGCAACGGCGCGTCGCCAGCGGGCACCATGCCGTGCACGATGCCGTCGACCGCATCAGGCTTCTTCATAGAAACTGTAACTAACTGGAATAAAAGGACAGCTTGCGGCGGGCTCGTCGCCAGCCGCCGTCGCACTACGACGGTCTCTCCCTGACCCAGAAACGTCTCTGGACTTGCGCGTTACCGACTGGGTCGACGTCGAAACGAACTCGTTTCCGTTGCTAGTACTGACCTCCACATACGCGCATCGTAACGCATCGAACAACACACATACGTTCCGAAAAAAATGGGTAAGGAAAAGACGCACGTTTCCGTGGTGGTTATCGGTCACGTGGACTCGGGCAAGTCGACTACGACGGGTCACTTGATCTACAAGTGCGGCGGCATCGACAAGCGAACGATCGAAAAGTTTGAGAAAGAGGCGAACGAAATGGGAAAAGGTTCGTTCAAGTACGCGTGGGTGCTGGATAAACTAAAGGCGGAACGGGAGCGAGGGATCACGATCGATATCGCGCTGTGGAAGTTCGAGACGGACAAGTACTACTTCACGATCATCGACGCTCCTGGGCATCGTGACTTTATCAAGAACATGATCACGGGTACGTCTCAGGCGGACCTTGCGATCTTGGTGGTTGCGTCTCCTCCTGGAGAGTTTGAGGCTGGTATCTCGTCGAACGGACAAACTCGTGAACACGCGCTGCTCGCGTACACGCTCGGTGTGAAACAGATGATTGTGGCGGTGAACAAGATGGACGATAAGAACGTGAACTGGTCTCAGTCGCGTTATGATGAAATCACCAAAGAGTTGAACTTGTACTTGAAGAAGGTTGGCTACAACCCGGACAAGGTTCCCAAGGTACCAATCTCGGGCTGGACTGGCGACAACCTGTTCGAGCGAGTGCCATCGGACCATCCGCTTGCCAAGTGGTACAAGGGACCAGCCCTGCTGGAGGCGCTTGATGCCATCGAGCCTCCGAAGCGCCCCACCGAGAAGCCACTGCGTCTGCCCCTGCAGGATGTGTACAAGATCGGCGGTATTGGCACGGTGCCCGTCGGTCGGGTAGAGACGGGTATCCTGCGGCCAGGCATGGTGGTTACCTTCGCGCCCACTGGTCTGACGACTGAAGTCAAGTCAGTTGAAATGCATCACGAGTCACTCCCCGAGGCTGGGCCAGGTGACAACGTTGGCTTCAACGTCAAGAACGTGAGTGTCAAGGAACTGAAGCGCGGCTTTGTATGCGGAGACAGCAAGAACGACCCACCCAAGGCCGCGGAGGACTTCAAGGCACAGGTCATCATTCTGAATCATCCGGGCGAGATCCGGGCCGGGTACGCGCCCGTTGTTGATTGCCATACTGCCCATATCGCCTGTCGGTTTGCGGAGCTCTTAGAGAAAATCGATCGCCGCACCGGCAAGAAGATCGAAGAGAACCCTGAAAAGGTGAAAGCCGGCGATGCCTGCATGGTTCGAATGATTCCGTCCAAACCCATGTGTGTGGAAACGTTTAGCGAGTATCCACCACTAGGGCGGTTTGCCGTTCGTGATATGCGCCAGACGGTGGCCGTAGGCGTCATCAAGGAGGTCAACAAGAAAGAGGCGGAAGGCAAAGTAACGAAAGCAGCAGCGAAGAAGGCATGATCATGATACATAAAGGAATCTGAGAAGTGTATGCACAATGTGCCCATGTCCTCAGCACATGTAAGTAGTAGTAGTAGTAGTACGCCAGGAGAAATACGGAAATGTTCGCACCCTACTCCCGTTTCAGCTTACAACGGACCGAGTTCACGAACGGTGTCATACGCGCTAACGTCTGGGCATCCTGCTACGGGGCATCAACAGGGGCCTTTATTTGCTGTTTCTGCGTCGGCCCCGTGTCGTATTCCTCTCATCTCCTGCCTTTGAACGTGCTGGTCGCTCCGTTTTCTCCGGCTCTGTTGGGCACAGTCGAGGGCGGCTAATGGCAGCGTTCAGGTTCCGATATCGCCGCTTTCGGCTGTTGTCGACGCAGTTCACCTAGAGGCAGGCGTAGCGATCTACGCCTGGGTGCTCAGGTTCGCCATCTTTGTATACAGTGTAGGTGTGCTCTTCGCAACGGTAACACTCGACACTAGTCAGATCATCCCATTTGTGTCCACTGCAACGCATCCGCCTCTATACGCCATCTGGTGGCGCTTGACGGCTTGCTTCGTCGCTCTGTACTTGCCCGTAAGGTATACAGAAGGCACCACTCGATATCCTGACGGTTTCCGCGCCCGATACGCTATGCCACGATCAAAGGTTTTCGCTGGGCGATGCATTCGGCGAGTCCGCAGTTGGCTGCACGCGCAAGAGCATGCTGTACCATTCGATGGCGGATTTGTGGAACTTGATTCTGTTGATGAGGAAGCAGGTACGGGAAGGAGTATCCGGGCTGGAGAACACGTCGAGACATTTCAATTCGTCTATGCTTCTTTTTTCGCCTCTGTGGCGCACGCTCTACTTGAAGCGATCGATGCAATGACGCAAATCGAATTCCAGAACCCTTTTCCATGCAACCAGGAGAGTCGGGGGCCCTTCCGTCGACGTCCACAAAGAGAGATGCCTTTGTCTTTCCAACCGAATTGATTACTAGACATGACAAGTTCAGTGAGCACACATGACGAACTTGTGAACAGCTCGCCGAGGGACGAAGTCGAATCATTTTCGTCGTGAAAACCGGCGGCGCTGATGGCTGCCCCTATTCGTTGGCTTGAAAACTAGAGTCCGAAATCAAGATACATGCTTGATTCGAGCTTGCTGCACGTCACGAAAGGAGAAGTATGGAGGATTGTACGTATGCATTGGATGGTGATATCTGGTATTTTGCGCACCCTTGATCAAGATCTTTGCGAATCATCTCGACTCCAATGACGTAACGGAGTCCAGCAGCAACTCGTCGAATGAATCACTCCGGGAAATCCACCAAGCATCTTAACAATGCCTATGAAACCGTAACCCCATGTTGCTGTCCAGCGACTATCGAGACTGTCCATCGAAACCAATCTCGGAATAAAACGTCGTGCAGGGACAGGGCGTGCGCTTCAGGTTTCCATTGTAAGCTGACACGTGTTCCGGCATTTGTATCCGAAACCAGGCAGCAGGGCGTTGACGTGTACCAAGCACCTCAGTTGCAAACCCCGAACCTGTGCAGCTACTGCCCATGATGACCATGATCCCCGCACCCACTGAAATATTGCGTTCTGACTCTGGTATCTCGACGCCACTGGCGCGCTCGTCCAGGTCGAATGGCTATCAGGTCGCTACGGAACCACAAGTCGTTACCGCGCTTTGGTCATGCCTATATCAGGCCGCACGGAGATAACGCGGCATCTCCTCAGCCGACACCGCTCCAGCGCCCCCCGTCGCAGTGCATTTGTAAACGCTGGAGCACGGGTGTCTGCATACGCGTCGCGGTTACCCATTGATACCAACCGAGCGTGCACTACCGCGTAGAATATTCGGAATCGGAACGCCACATTTACAACAAGTCCTTCACCACAAGCCGTACCGCAAGTATCTAGAATCTCTAATGAGCAAAAGGGTATCTGATTGGGCCCTAGGACGACTCAGGATGACGCTGGGTGTACGAACCTGCCTTGCAGAGAGCCGCACCTGCCTCCGTGGCATCGTTGTGCTGTGACTACTGCTCGTGCAGTGCGCGATCGCACCGAAGAGGCCCACACGATAGCTGCAGCCTCCATATATCCACGTGCTTCTGTGCATATCTCCTTGCACAGTGCAGCGTCAATTTGCAGGTGTGCATAGCGAGCAATTAGCGGAGAGTGTCTGTGCAGTGCAGCACGCCAAACGACTTGCCAACGAGTGATCGAGCGCTTCACGATCGGGATAGAGTGTGTTGAGGTGTCGTGCGTTGCTCGCGATGGGTATCGTGCTTCACCGAGCTGCGCAACGCGCACTGGCATACACATCGCATGGTTTGGTATTGGGCAGCATGCGACACATCCCCTGCATACGCTTGGCGCTAGTTTCTTCTGCAATACACGTTCGCTGCATGGCGGATATGCTTCGCAAAGCGGTGGCGGCGTCCAAAGATCGTTTGCGGTGCCGTTCCACCGCCAGCTCCCTTGGCGAAACCTTCTGGCGCGTTTGACGATATCGCAACCGAAACAGTATCCGCAGCAGTCACGGTGCTCGTTTCGGTACTGTTGATGCCTCCAGATCAGCTGCAATGATGCAACCAGGCCGATGCGCGACTGTGTTGACTGCGGCGGCACTGGAGCAGGTCAAGCGACAGCGGACGCGGGTAGCCTCACGGCGACGCGTGCTCGTCGTCATTGCCACACGCGAAGGTCCATGATTTCACTCGTTGCCGCTCAGCTTCACTGCAACAGACCTGCCCGCTACGCGCTGTCTCTCGGTCGACTGAATGCTGGGACGAATTCCCGGGCCTCTGCGTTCACCGTACAGTCCATGTCGGGCTTTGCATGCCGCGCTGTCGCTGTGTACAGCGAGCTCGTGCATATGAGCAGTGCGTTCGCACTGCGCGGATGTCGGGAAAGCATCAGGAATTACCGTTGCCAACCAGGCGTCGTCCGCTGAAGCTGAACGCCTGAGCACCATCATCCAGCGCATTGCGTTCCTCGTCGTCACTGTCACTCAGCGACTCGAGTTCACTTGCACTACCATTGGATGCCGCCCTGGTCGTATCGTGCGCCGAATCAGCGGCAGCGTTCGCAGTCGCACCCTTAGATGAAGAGGCCAGGGAGGATGTGCTCGGTTGGGCACTCCGGCTCTGCTGATGGCGACGCAGCGCCTGCGTTCTTGACGCCACTGGATAGTCCTCCTCGCGTGCATATCGATTCACGAATTCTCTCACTTTCTGTTGGAAACGCTGTGGCTCACGAAGATGCAGTGCCGCCGCTTCGCCGTTCAGAGGGTCCTGGCTGTTCGGATACGTGAGCAGCTGCGGCAGGAAAACCTCGAAAACGTTCAAAAGATCGAAGAGCGGCGACCAGGTCTGGTTAATCACATCCAAGCACACAGACCCACTCATCTGGTCAATGTTCGGATGATAGATAGCGTTCACGAAGCCGATACTTGGAGACTTGTATGGGTAGGCCTCGGGGAGCTCCACGTGTACCTTCCAGACACCGCCTTCGTAGGGCGTGTCCTTGGGACCCCGAAACTTCACGTAAAACTCCGCGTTGGAGTCCTCGTTCGCCATTTCCACCTCGTAGTCCGCCATGACCAACTTCATTATGTCCATTTCGCGACGTCTTCCCGGAGACGACATGCTCGTGACAACGCAGAAAGTACTGGGCTTTCGCAAGTCCGTGCGCACTGGCCAACCTTTTTTTAGTTCTCCAAGCAGTCTCACCTATGCACCCTGAAAACAAACGTCTTTCTAAGGAAAAACGCTGCCACCGACGGGCGCAATACAGTCTTGGCGAGAAACCCGCCCTGGACAAGACTTCTCCAACTGACGTGCAGACGCCTGCCAGCCTTTCTGGAACGGGCACCCACTACTGCTTCCAATTCTTTCTCATATAGTTCCATTTTGGGAGGTTGTCCGACAAAATGCTCTCTTGTCTACGCTGAAGGTCTGTTCTCCATCACCGCACATCGCCTTCAATGGATAGCGGTATTTACGTCCCGGTTCTCAAACTCCATACGTTTCTTGTCATTGATCGTACTTACTGATGCAAGTTGTCCACGAACTTTTGCCATCCTTTCCATTTGCTCTTCCGTTAGCTGTTCGTACTTTTTTATATCTTCAGGGCTCCGCTCGCACTTTTTCATCTCAACTCTCTGGCGTGTACAACCCAGTTCGTGGTTTGTATACGATGCCCGGAACTCATCGATGGGTATCGTAACGAAACGCCCTGCGCACTCTCTGAATGTTCTTGTCGTTGGAGCTGGCCTAGTCCCTTTTTGGGTCTTCCAGCGCCCTGCTCGGTACACTACTAAAAGCCTCTGACTGTCCTCCTCCTTCAAGGCGCTCAACCCATTGAAAAAGTTTGCGAACGCCCGCTGCATCCCGCAGTACAATGTCATAATCAAAAGAGAACACCGGGGCTTTGTATATTCTTTCAACAGCGCATCCCAATGGGCAACACGAACTTCCATGAATTTCCGAAAAGCTTCCAGGTGACCATTCATTCCTGCATTCTACGTCTCGATTTTCTTGCTTGCATTCATGATTCCCGATTCTCGATGGTATCTCGCTCTCGAGAATCTCAACAGACGCATGTCTTTCTGAGGCAAGTTACCGTCAATGCCATCTTCCGCACGCTTGGGTACTGCGATGGTTACGATATTCGTGTTCCCGGGGTCCGCGCCAACGACAAGGTCGTTATCCTGGGGATTATACATTTCAGGGCCCACCTCCATCTTATCTTCATGCTTCGTCACGGGCGAAGCGCAAGGCGCGATGGGACGATCCACCTTCAACCTCCGATACTGTACACACATGGCTACTCCATCGGTTTCGATCATCCCAGCGAATACCTT
>Ga0078972_1007475_pt1 | contig 24227 bp, 29 predicted proteins | sample YelNatPaOPGAMG01_FD_67568 | JGI IMG/M metagenome (GOLD analysis project Ga0078972, IMG submission 67568) | Hot spring thermophilic microbial communities from Obsidian Pool, Yellowstone National Park, USA - OP-RAMG-01 (SPADES assembly) (version 2) | ecosystem: Environmental > Aquatic > Thermal...
CGCAGACTCACCACTAGGTTTAGTAACATTGTAACTATTCACAAGAAAATCATAATAGTTTAAAAAAGCAAATTTGATATCTTCTGGTTCTGTTACTTGTGCAACTTTCATCAGATTTGAATAAGCTATGCTTCGTCCTTCAAAATTCTCAACAAAACAGCACGAGTAATTTTTGTATCCCTTGCTGTCATCTTGAAGGTAATCTCTTAGAATTTTAAAAAGTTGTCGTGATTCTACTTTTTCTTCCGGGCTAACCAACAAATTAAATAAAAGGGTTTTTTGTTTATCATCATCAGCACCAAATTCAAAATCTTTTGTCAGAACCTCTTCGTTCCAATAACCAGGAAATGCATTCCTCTCCCGAATAACATAACTCGCATCTTTTTTTGACTTCCCTGCACCAATAATCGCTCCACTAATCAGGAAAAAAACCGCAAGAACAATAATTAAGAGAAAAAACACTGGGAAAAAACTAAACGCCTTGCCAAACTGCCCTTTCTTCTTCATTTTATTTCTTTACCTCTATTTTTTGGTTATTTGAAACAATGATTTCATAATTATGGAATCTTGTCTTGAAGCAAATAGGATAATTCTCGCTCTTTCCTATTCTTAAATAGCACGGAGTTAAATCCCCATAATGAAATAAAGTATTTCCATCTTTTGTAATGTTTATCCCATAATACTCCTCAAAAACTTCTTTATTTATTTTGCACTTCTCATAAAAATTATCTTTCTCCTTTAATTCACTATCGCTCCTTATATTTTCAGCAATGCATTTCTCTGCCTTGTATGCCAAGTTTGCTGCACCAATCTCCCTGTTATCATAACCCTGGCTAAGAAAAAAGTAAAAAGCACCCACAATTGAGAGCCCGACAATAACTAAAAGAAAAACAAAAGGAAATATCATTAACTGTCTTCCGAGCTGCCCTCTCTTTCCGCTTAAAATGAAATTATTGAAATTAGTTTTCATGGTTTTTCTTTTATTTTAAATTCAAGTTTATTAATCGGATCAGCAAATTTAATTTTGGGAGAATAAACAATAACCTCATTCAGATATTTATAACAACTCCTGTAATCCCCGACATTCAGTTTTATGCAAACCTCATTATCCCCAAAAATAAAAATTGAATTTAAGTCTTTAACCTTGTTAGCGCTGGCAATCTCTGTTATCTTCTGAACATCTAAAGAAATCTCATCCCCGGGCTCGCTTAATTCTATGACTTTTGCTATTTCTTTTGCATAATATTCTTCCCAAAAAACCGCATTATCCTTTTTCTGATAAACAAAAGCAAACATCCCGATAACAAATAGAGTCAAGAGTATCAAATATATTGCATTGTCCTTTATCAAGTCCCCGATAGCAGCTTTTTTATTCATCATTTTCTAATAAACAACCTCTCTAAACATATAAATATCCAAAGTATTTTGATTAGGAAATGAAATATTAACATATTCCAAACTATTGCTTAACTGAATTGCAGTATCGCTATAAAGTATTGGAGATCCTTTAATAGGTGAATCTCCTTTAATAAGGGTATCGCCGATTATCAAAACATTTGAAAATTCAACATATTTGCAAAATCCACTCTCTTGACAAGATTCTATTGCACTATCTGCTAAGCCATGAAATATGCCTTTCTCGGTCCTATGACCTACATCAAAATCATTATCATTCAAAGGGCAAATGCATAAGCAACTTCCAAAATAACATTTTTGAGGTTTTTTTGAAGCATCTTTGCTAAACCCAACTATAAACCAATTTTCAGCGCCCTTGAATCCCTGTAATGGAATTTCTAATACTTTACCCTTAACATCTTCCCCCTTGACCAAATTTATTTTTGCCACAAGAGATTCTAAAATATTTTTAGCAGCATCTCTCTCAGATGAAGAATATATCTCATAAAGTTTGTAAACCCCAAAAGCCAAGAGAACAAGGATTAAAACAACAAGAACTATCTCAGGCACTTGTTCCCTTAAATCTCCTTTTTTATTGAATCGCATTTTAAGGATATCCATCTAGATATGTGCAGAGTTTTTCAATATTCTCCTTGTCATAGGGCACCAATTGAACTATTGAGCATCCGCTATTTGAATTTTGTTCTGCCCCTTGAAAATTGCCACAATAAGCAGCGGCAAATTCCTGCGAAGAATAAGTATTATAGGTTACTGCTCCCGCCACTGCAGCACCTACAACTGCCACTGAGACAGCAGCCACTTTTACGCCAACAGCAGTTATAATAATTCTTCCTGCTTTTATTGCCGCGCCACCAACCCCTGGAGTCATCGCAATTCCAGCAGCAGCTATCGCAGCATCACTCCCTAAATTACTAAAAACCTCTCCGAAGCTATTGGTTTTAATTTGTGAATAAACAACTGCTAACTGATTCGCATCTCCAACAACCAAATTCTTGCTTGGGGCTTGCTCAATTTTTCCTATTTTCTCATCATCATAAACAGGAACAGATTTAAACTCGCCTGCACTAATAGATTCAATATAATTTCTCTCTGTCCCAGGAACCTTATTATACTTCATATAATTTTTAACATTCAAATTTTGCAATATCTGGCTTGCTCTTTCCTCTCCTGTTAAGTTTATCGCAATTCTTGAACAAATCACGCAAACAGGCTTTGATTGTTCCCATCCCCTGCTTTGTGCATATGTTGAAAAAAGATCAAGTTTTCCTTCCCCCATCATCTTCCAACACCTATAAATCTCATCAGCAGTGGTTTTTTCAATTAATTCCCTTGCCTTGTTATTGTCTTTTGGCAGGTCAATATTAACAACATTCTTTTCTCCGAAAAAAGAATACTCGCAATTCTTATCAGCAAGGCAAATTTTTTTTGTATAACATTTCAACGGAACAGCACTCTTCGCGCTTATAGAAATTTCTCCTGCAGTTGCCCTTGACAAAACACTAAGATGGCACAAATCATCTTCATTTGACTCTGCAGATCTCCACAAGACAAAAAATCCTAAAACAATAACAAAACTCAAAATTGCAATAAAACTGATTATAATCTCTCTTGAACTAACATCCCCTCTTTTCCCTTTCATCTTCATCTAAATAACCAGATATTATTAAACCTTTTGCACCTAAATTCTAACTTGTCAATTTTTTAACCAACAAAGATACTGCAATAATTGCTATCGCTATAAAAATAAGCCATTGCAAAAAGTTCATTATCGCCTCATAAGTTAATGCCTTTTTGTTCATTTTGTCCTTATTTATTCTTCAAGTTTTGGGCAAATTTCTCCCTCACTCAAAGGTTTTCTCAAATTGACAACTAAATCTTTGTCATATTTCTTTTCAACACAAAAACTAAAATCTTGACTAATAGTTTTTTCTGTCTTACTAAACCTTATCGTAATCGGTCTTCCCTCAATTAAGGGTTTATCTCTATAATTTATCACAGCCCGGCGGGCCTTCTCAAGATCGCCAGAAAGAGAAAAAATCTCCTTGCATTCAATTTGAGGAAGTCCGATAAGGGATCGAAATAAATATGAAATAAAAGACCGATCGGGATCACATCTAAAAAACTTATTACTTAAAGAAATTAGATAATACGGCCCCAATTTTGGATTATAAGCGCCTTCTGAAAATATTGGCAGCGCGATTGACCCATTCTCAAAACGATAAATATCAAAGACATCAAATCCGAATACTTTTTCACCTTTTTCAAGAAAAACTTTTTCATATCCAAAAGCTCGCCCGTAAGGATAATAATAATTAAAAAACGAATTGTTTAAGTTATCATAAGTGATTTTATAATTATCAATCTCAATGAACTTTCCAGGCTTTAATTCAACCCACTTCACATTATTGTAGTAATAAATTTTCTGAGTCGGAATTTCAAACTTTACAAGAACATCTCCATTTGGCGATTCTTTCTTATCAGAAAATTCAGGCAACAAGCTAAATTGAGTTTCTGATGACTTAAGATACATGGAAACTCCAATTGCTGCAATTACAAGAACTAATGCTGCAATAATCGCCGCTATAATCGCTCCTCCCTGCGAGCTTGTTTCTCCATTACCTCGTTTGTTCATCCTAATTCTATCTCCCGTATTTAAACAAATTTTTTAAAAATTCAAGTGCATTGCTGCCCTTGCCAGACAATTTCAAATAAATTAAAATAATCAAGCCAAAAGCTAATAAACCTAAAAGCCACGGAATTAATGTCTGCCATATCTGCCCCTTTTTCCCTCTCACTCTCTCCATAGATATAACCACTACTTATTATTATTAAAACTTATGCATCTTTTAATAATATTGTCCATAAAAATACCAATAATATACTATTTCCCAACACCCTATATAGATAAAATCTTCATAACAGCCATTATTTCCTCAATAACCGCAGATTTTATAACACCCCTTGTCCTTGAATTATAATAAAAAGAGCATGGTAGATACCTCGGAAATCCTAAAAAAATATAGCAGGAAGTTTGAATCAGAAATTTCATCATTTTCTCCAACAGAATCATCTGAATACTCTCGTTTTAAAAAAGAAATGGTCCAGCCACTCTCATCATACGAAAGATGGGCAAAATCCCTCGGAAATTTAATTAGTATTAAAGTGGCTGAAAAAGACAGGGTAAAAATTCAACGCAATTTAGACATAGCTCATCTTGATGTAACTCCTTCTCAAGTGCTTGCCCTTGCTGCATTATCAATGTTAGCCGTCTTTTTCTCAACAATAATAATCTCAACCGCAATTTATCTAATCAATCCAGAAGTCCCGAATGTTCTATTGTTTGCTTTCCTTGGTATCCTTTCTTCTCTCTTTCTTTTTTATTATACTTATAGCATGCCCGAGCGTCTTGCAAATGCGTGGAGATTGAAAGCATCCTCTCAAATGGTCCCAGCCGTATTGTATGTTGTCGTTTATATGAAGCACACCTCAAATTTAGAAAAAGCAATTGAATTCGCTTCACAGCACCTCGAAGGCCCATTAGCCCTTGACTTCAGAAAAATATTTTACGATGTAGAAGTCGGCAAATTCTCAACAATCAAAGATTCATTGGAATCATATCTTGAAAGCTGGCGCGACTATGCTCCTGAATTTATAGAATCTTTCCATTTGATTGAATCATCTTTGTTTGAGCCCTCTGAATCAAGAAGAGTTGAAATCTTGGAAAAATCCCTGCAAGTTATTCTTGACGGCATTTACGAAAAAATGCTTAAATATTCCAGGGAAATACGCTCCCCATTAACAAATGTCTATATGTTGGGCATAATTCTTCCAACTCTTGCATTAGCTCTTCTCCCTCTCGCTTCAACACTCATGGGAGGCATAATCAGATTCCCTCACATTCTTGTTATCTTTAATATAATAATCCCATTTTTTGTTTATTACTTAACTTCTGAAATTTTGTTAAAGCGCCCTGGTGGCTATGGTGAGACATCTGTCCTTGAGCTTAATCCAGAATATGAAAAATTCGTATCAAAAAAACCATGGATTATTGCATTTCTTGTCGCCTTGCCATTATTCTTGATTGGAATCTCGCCTTTCATTTCTTACTTCATCTTTGACAAAGACTTTACACCTGAAAATTTTGGCTTGGAATTTGCTCCTGGCATGAAATTCTTTGACTTCAAAACCACCTCAAATGGAGTTGTAGGCCCATTCGGCCCTATAGCAGTTCTGCTTTCATTGCTCATTCCATTAAGCATTGCGCTGTTCTTCTCAATTGCATATCGCCAAAAAACCCGCGATTTAATCAAAACAAGAGACGATACTAAAGTTCTCGAGGAAGAATTTACAAATTCATTGTTCCAATTAGGGAACAGGTTAGGCGACGGCATCCCGGCAGAAATAGCATTCGCAAAAGTCGCTGAATCAACAACCGGGCAAAAAACAGAAGGTTTCTTCGCATTAGTGAATCAAAATATTCAGCAGTTAGGAATGTCAGTAGAAAGAGCAATTTTTGACACAAGAAGAGGTGCGATAATTTACTATCCTTCTGCCCTCATCTCAACTTCAATGCGAATTCTTGTTGAGGCAGTCAAGAAAGGATTGCAAGTAGCTGCACGCTCGCTCATGAGCATCTCCGATTATGTAAAAAACATACACAAAATTAATCAAAGATTGCGAGACTTGCTCGCAGAAGTGATTTCTGACATGAAATCCAACATGACATTCCTTGCTCCGTTGCTTGCAGGTATTGTAGTCGGCTTATCTACAATGATTACAATAATCCTCAACAAGCTTCAGGCAATGCAAGCCACAGCAGGAAGCGAAACAATCGCAGGTTTGGGCAATATTGCAGATATAACCCGATTATTTGATATTACTCAAATGATACCTCCATATTATCTTCAGGTTACAATTGGAATCTATTTGATAGAAATAATATTTATCCTCACATCTGCATTAGTAACAGTGGATTCAGGCAAGGATCCTCTAAAAGAAAAATCCTCTCTTGCTTCCAATCTCCGCACCGGAATATTCCTTTATACAATAGTTTCATTTATCTCAATTCTTCTCCTCACAATCCTTGCAGCAATTGCATTAAGCGGTATGGGTTAAATAGCATTGCAAAGTTATTATAATCCTCTTATGCATCCTTGCCCAATCATACCATTAATAATTAATCCACAGGCAATCCTTTTTTCTATTATCAACAAATTTTCAAATTTTTATTTCTTTATGTTCTCCATCAGCCACTTCTTCCACTCAGGAAAAACTCTATCTGATAAAGGTAAACCGATCTCTTCTCTTATTTCATCGCTTATCCTGTGAAAAGCATTGTTGCTTAATGAATTAAACGGAGCTTCCAATAATTCAGGACTGTTTGTTTTCCTTGCCACTTCAACAATCTCCTGTTTTATTTTTCCTCGCAAGATTATATTGTCATAAACCGCATCCCAATTCCCTGCCCATCCCTTAACATTCCCTGCAATATTCTTGATAATCTCGCTCTCGCCGTTCATTAACTCTTGTGTCGGCTCGAGCTCGTCTTTTTCAACATTATACCTCAGCAAATCAACAAACCCCGCTTCTCTCGCAGGATCGTCCTTCCATTGTTTTCTCACTTCTGTCAATCCAATCACTCTTTTCATTGAATGTAATCCATCAGGGGTCTTTACAGGATTTGCAATCAATATTAAATCAGTTGCTTTGAAAGAAGTTGCCGGTACTTCCAAATCATTAACAACCCTGTCAAAAACTCCATAAGGAGAATCGCCGTGAATCGTTCCAGCAACGACATTTGCCAAAGCCCCGACTCTCATTGCTTCGTAAAGCGCCTTTGCCTCGCTGCTTCTTACTTCTCCAACAATCAATGCGCTGTCACCCAATCTTAAGCTGGTCCTTATTCCTTCAGATGCCTCAACTTCTGTTGTCCCGCTAACCAATGCGCTCCTCACTTTCATTCTCAATACATCATAATTTAATTTTCTCAGGGTATCAAACGGCAATTCCAAAGTATCTTCAACAATAATAATCCTAAATTTTGGCATTATCTCAAGCATTAAACTTCCCAACAAAGATGTCTTACCAGAGCTTCTTGTTCCTGCAACAAGCAAAGTCCTTGAACCATCAATCAAAAAACTAAGCAACCCTGCAGAAAAAGAATTAAGCATTTTCTTCTCAACAAATAATGGCAATGTCCATGGAGATTCCCTATGCCTTCTTAATGCATAAGCAAGTCCATTAGGAGATAATGGCTGTTGTATTGCAGCAACTCTTGCTCTTATATTCCCAAAAACCAAGTCTGTATCTAAAATTGGATTTGCTTCATCTAAAGGCCTGCCTGATTGCAGCCTTAATTTAGCAGCCCATGAATCCGCATCCTCATAACTCGGAATAATATTAGTTATGCACTCATCATACTGCTCATGCCTCAAATAAACCCTATTTAGTGCAATCGGCGCATTTACCACAATATCTTGTATTCTCTTGTCCAAAAGCAAAATCTCTAACACTCCAAATCCGATTGTGTATCTCACAAGAATTTTTGCGAGTTTTACTAATTCATTGTTGTTGAGGTTTATGCCTTTGCTTTTCGCCAGTTCCATCAGCAAGTCTCTCCCAACATTGAAAAAAACCTGTCTTGTCTTTTCAGGGTCTGTAAATTCCTCTGCCTTCGGCCTGTGCTCCATAAGCACATTCCTTGCTAAATTAACAAGAGTGTGATGTTCTTCGGTTAATGTGTATTCTGGCGGCATCAAATGATAAATATACTTCGTCTCGTCTTCTCTTTTCAATATTGTTACTGTCGCTGTTTCCTCTCCAGAACTTACATCATACTGATCAATCAGCTTGGCATCTTTCGGGAACTGTGCCATCAATCTCGTAAATGTAAAGTTAGGAAGGATGTCAGGCCTGAAAATAATCTTGTAAATTTCCCTGCTTCCAGCTTTGTAATCTCCAAGCTCATCCCAAACCGCTTTAATTAGTTTTGTATTTTCCAATAGCCCATGGAATTTTTCAAAAAATCTCAAATAATTCATCGCTCTGCTTTTATCAAAAATCCTTCCGGTTTCAATGTCATTTCTTAATGCCCTTGCCCTCTTTCCAAGTTCAACATAACACGCAACAGGATCCCTTTTCAACAATTCTAAGTAATAGCTTATTTCCGCGTGCACTTCAGGAACATTCCCAAAGATCCCCATCTTCTCCACACTTAATACATTTTCTTGTTTTATCAAAAAGTTATAAAGCCCTGCGATCTCGCTCAACAACAAAACTTGTTCAGCAGGATAATTGTAATTTCTCTGTTGCACAAAAACAATTCTGGATATGGTTAAATTTTCAGAAAGGCTCTCAATGGTTCTTGCCATAACCCCTGGATTATCGGCAATGCTTGGCACAAAAGGCGCATTCATATAATTAACATATAACACATCTTCTCCGAGCTTTCTCTCTATCTCAACAGCATATAATGGCGTTCCCTCTTTGAAAAGCATCTTTTTCTTTTATCTTTATAACCTCTCCAATAACAATCTAAACCTCAATTAAATAGATTTCTATATTATCCTGCTTCTTGTTCTGCCAATCCATCCATTCACAATGCAACAATTCTATGCTCTTCTGCACTCGCCTTTTTGTATCATATTTGTGATTATCAACCTTTTTAAACTTCAAAATCCTTCTTTGTCCATGGCCCAAGATTATCCTTCCCAAGATCATCAATCTCAGCAAACACCAGATATCTTGTCACTAGTCCGCGATTTGGAGGAAAAACAAACCCTGCTGAGAGACAGAGTCATACTTCTTGGCAAAACAGTTGTTGAGGAAAGGGATAAAACATTCAATGAGCTGCAACAATTAAAATCTTCTGTCCAAAAACTATCTTCTGAAGTCAAGCGCATCCAAGAGCTTCTTGAGAGAATGGCAGAACAGATATCAAATGTTGCAAGAAAAGAAGAGCTCGCAATTATACAAAGGCAATTGGACATACTAAGAAAAGTATAAAAATTGAGTTCAATTCAATAAACAGATAAAAAAGATGGCAATATTGAGTGATATACAGCAGTTGCAGAAAGAAGGCAGATCAGACGAGGAAATAATTTCAATTCTTCAAGCAAAAGGAATTTCCCCAAGAGAGATATCAGAAGCAATTGCTCAATCAAAAGTGAAGGAAGCAGTTGTTGGCAATATTCCCGAAACAATGGCGCCAATTCCAGCATCGCCTTCTCCGCAGCCAGAGCCATATCCTCGGCAAGAGCAATATTCACAGCAATACGAATCTTCGCCTCAAATGGAACAGCCATCACCGCAAGCAGAGCAATACCAACAATACCCTCAACAAGAAGCATATCCGCAATATGCCCCCCAGCCGCAATTATCCACAGATATAATCGCAGAAGTTGCTGACCAAATTGTTTCCGAAAAATTAGCTCCAATAAAAACCCAACTAGAAAAAGTTCTTGACCTCAAATCAACCGTGGAATCAAAAGTAGAATACCTTGATGAACGCTTGAAAAGAATTGAAAAAATTATTGACAGGCTCCAGCTTTCAATATTGCAAAAAGTTGGCGACTACCTTACTAATGTAGAAGACATAAAAAAAGAAATAATAGAGATGCAGAAAACATTTAAATTTGAAAAATCAAAATCCCAATAAATCCCTTTTCTAACAAAATTATTTGGTTTTTACCAATATCCAACTGACAACCGCACTCACTACAATTAATGATAATGCTCCCCAAACTTTTGGTGTGAATAGCCATTCCTTGAATTCAATAAAATGTACTGCCTCGCCGAATGAAAAATAAGCAGAAACTAAAAACAGCACAAGAAGCCCTATCACAAACACAACACCAATCCCTTTTTCAAGAAAGCCCACTTTGCCAGAAAATCCAATTAAAGCAAGAAGGAAAAATAACAAAATCACAAAAACCGCAAACCACGGAGTTACTTTAATAACATACTCTCTTGCTCCAGAAGCAGTTACAAAAATCGTTGCCACCAAAAATGCCAAAAATAACTGAACCCACTTGTTCTCTCCTATAACCTTTGTCTTTGCCAAAACCGCGAATACTGCAACAAAAACAATTAAGAAACTTAATATGGGAAGATAATACTCCAATCCCGAAATATCAACAGCCATTGTTTTTAGTTCCTTCTATTTTTTGTCTTTTTTTTTCCTTTTATTTTGCTCGTATTATATCCCAAAACACATATTTAAATTTAATTATCTCTCTATTTATCTAAAATCCCTGCAAGATCAACAAGTTCCTCGTCTTTCGCAACATCACTGAATCTGCTCTCCAAGTTTAGAGAAATTATCGCAAAATACCAAAAAAACTTTGCTTAATTTATAAATGAACAAAAAATGTAATAAAAATAAAAAATTAAAAAAATCGTTTAGGATTTTTGAAGTTCTTCCAAGATTTTTTTGATTCTTTCCCTTGACACAGGAAGTATATGCGTTTCTTTTTCCAGCCCCTTACCCCAGTTGGTAAAAGAAGATATCACACTAATCGCTTCGTTCATTTTTTCTTCTAAAATAGGGCCAGCAGTTAATGTTAGAGAATAGATTCTTTCTGCTTCTTTGGAAACATCTTTTCCAGCAAGATATCCCTCATAAACCTTAATGACTTTTCTCTTTAAATTTTTTATATCAAGTTTTGCTGTCATTTTCATAGATCTCTCAAAATCTTCTTCATATCTAGTTTGCCTGCTCACGAGTCTGCCCATTAACTCATTAAATGCTATCTGTAGATTGAATTTCTGCCCAATTTTGGCAAGCATCTTCTCTGAATCCAAGAGATTAATTGCCAATTATCAGTTATTGTTTATAATTATGAATTATTGTTCTTTGCTTATTGCGATTAAACCCTAAAAAGCCGAATATCCTTACTTGACCCACTTTCAGGTGTTTTTGCCATCACAACCGCAACAATGACCCCTATGAGCAAAACAGCTCCGATAATCAAAGAGAATAAATCATCTCCTCCAACACCATAACGATTCCAAGCACCCCAAAGCCCAGACGACTCAAAAGCGCCAACAATCGCAAATATCCATATGATAGTCCCTATAGCCAAGAAGATATAAATTATCCACCTATCATCTTTTTGTATAAACAATCCTGTTAAGATTAAAATCGTAACCAGCACAGCCAACCCGACCCCTAATCTCGGGAATATTTCTGAAAAGAAAACCGAAACATAAGGCAACCTCAATGCTAATACCCCGACAACAAGTGCAATAATTACATGAACCCCTTTGTTTTTCCCTAAAATCTCTGTTGAAGTTAAAATTCCAAAAACAACTGCAAATATCAACAAGAAAGGCAAAACAAAATCAAAAACACCCCATGTTTCCCAAGTTTGCAAGAGCATCGCAATATCAATTGCCATATCCTATTTGTGCTTTTTTTGTTTAAATACCTTTCCTTTCAGATCTCGCCAGGCATCTAAATAATCGTATTTTGTTTTGTTAAGTAGTTTGAGTAATTAAAGTTTTTGAAAATTTTGATTACTAATTAGCGCTATTTTTAATTATGAGATTGTAAAATTCTTTTATCCAGTTCCCCTACCTCTTCATCTAATTCCAAATCAAGTTCAGAACACACTTTTTTAGTTATTTCTGATATGTACTTGTGAAGTTCTCCTCTGTTCATAAACTTCCTTGTTAGATTATTATGGATAAGCTCATGAATCAAAACAATCAATAAACATTTTTCATTCTTTTCGTAACGTAATGTTAACGGATTTGAAATAGGCCTTGTTTTTTCTGTTAAATAAATTGGGATATACTTTCTTTTCCAAGTTTCATTAGACCTTTCTATTAAAATCAAAATTTGTTTTATATACTTTAAATATAATTTTTCAAAATTTGAAAACATTTTATTTAGTTTTTCTAAATCTAGATATGTAAAATTATTATTAAAAAGATGATTGTAAGGAAAAGAATAAACTAATTCTGTTTTTGGAATCATATATAAATAAAAGAAGAGCCTATTCTTAAATTTGTTTTTGACTAGTTTTTTGAATCTCCTTTTGATTTTTCCGCTTCCCAGGCTTTTTCAAATTTTTCATGATATTTCAACATAAAGGGATTAAAATATTTTTTACCGAACTCAACCAGCTCATCAACAAAGGCTCCTTCTTCTTTTTGGATTAGTCCTTTGAATGCGATTCTTTTATTCTTTCTAAAAAGATACATTATCCTATCAATCATCAATAGAAATTCTTTCTTCTCGTCTTCTGAAAGTTTCTTACTTTCAAAAATGTGAATAATATCCATTGGCTGAGGATAAACCCAAGCGTAAATTTCACTTAACCACGAATAAAAAGTCTCCATCATCCGGTTTATCATCTGTCTTGAGAACTGATTACTAACAAACCCTTGAGAAAGAACCATGTCCTCGATATAGGACATCTCATTTATCTCTTCAAAGTTTGCTTTAAAACCCAACCTCTCTTTAGTTAAATCAAATTGTTTTCTCAGCTCTTTTAGCAATTCGTCTTTATTTATGTTCATATTTTTGTAAGTTAGTTTGAATTTAATTATCTTTCGAAAAAAGAAAAAGAAAGAAAAAAAATTGTTGTTTAGGATTTGCGAAGTTCTTCCAAGATTTTTTTGGCAGCTTTAATAATTTTTTCATTAGAGAAAGCCTCGTGTGAGTCATCATGCAATCCATATTGATAGATTGTTGAAAGGCCTCCAATGGCGTCTAGTATATCTTTTGATACATACTTTTCATAATGCTCACTTGCAAGACCCACATATCTTCTGTCATAAGCAATTGCTTCGTTTATAGCTTCTTCTCTGCTATTTTCGTTTAAGAATTTTTGATAAATTCCTATCAGCTCTTTCCGCATTTTCTTCTCATCAACCTTCTCTGCCATTCTAATCTTTTTCTGGGAAAAATGCTAAGATATTTTATTATTCAAGCTTTATAATTCTCCCTTTATTTTTTAATTTTTTTCATATTTATCTTCTAAAGGAATATGGATATTGTCTAACTTTAAGTGCATTCCTTTTTAGAACTTCATTAGACAAACACTGTCTTTTCCGCCAAGCCAATCAGACAAACCTCAAATTTTATTCGCAATCAGAAAAGAACGCAACAACTAAATTGCATTAACCGCTTCCTTACTTGCCTCCGCTGCTCTTCCAAGGATACAAAACCATAGCAACCGCCCCGATAATTACTGCAATAACAATAATATTAGTTATTTGCGAAGAAAACTGTCCGCTGAATATGCCTTTTATATAATCCCAACTGCCTGTTAGATAAATAACTGAAACAACCACGACAATCGCAGCAATGATGCCTATAGCCACCTTTACGCCTGTTGGCATCTGAAATTCACCTTGCTTGAAAGCCATCCCCCACAAGAGCATAAACACTAACAAAACAACTAAACCAACAGCCAATACGGGCATAAGATTCGTGATTAAGTCTGTGGCACTCCCAACAGCAATCACTAATAATCCAATAGCAAGCGCGATTATAGCATTTGTCTGTTTCTTATCTTGCCCTAAAATATTGCTCTTCTCCAAAACAGCAAACACGAGCGCAAATACGAGAACAAATGGCAATAATACATCTCTCACAACAGGATTAGATAATATCGTTATAGCCATATCTTTTTCTATGGATTTTGATATATAAAACTTCCGAATTCCATGCATTGTCACTTAGAAGGAAGTTTTCAAACCTGTTTAAAAATCTCTTTATCTTTTGCAATATTTTTAGTCCTGCCAACAATAAAGCAGTTTTTATCCACGCCAATTTATATCATTAAACCGCCTGCTGAAAATCTAAATAATCCGGTCTTTTATTATGGTCCTCATAGGCCCATATTGCCATTTCTTTATCTCAACATCTAACTAATATTTTCTAAAAATCCTATTCAAAATTATCGCCTTAAACAAGCTCTTCGTTTGTTGGCGTTGGTACTTCTCCAACATCTATGCCTTCCTCTTTTGAAGGTATAGAGGCTTTGTTTACAACAAATACATCACCAATAGCTTTTACAAACTGATGAGGTATTATCACTCCTCTTGCACCGCCTAATGCCCCCATTAAACTGTTTCCTACTCTGATTTTCCAGCCGCTTACTTTGTTATCTGCTAAGATAACTTCTTCAACTTGGCCAAAATAATCACCTTCAGAAGTATAGGCGTGTTTTCCAAGTACCTCTGATAATTTTTTAATCCTTAGCATATTTCTCATTATGAAAAACCCTATTTATACTTTATGCTTCTTGATTGTTATAAATTCTCTGCCCTTGCTTGTAATCGCGCCCTTATCTGCGCATTAAAATGTAATGCCTAGAAAAGATACATTTATTAAATTCAAATACAAAAAAAATAATATGAAAACTTCAGAAATTTACAACATTCTCGCAGCAATAATAATTCTTTCTGCAATTATTTTCTTCCCAGCTCTATTGTCTTCAGATTGGAATTTTCTTCCAAAAGCACTCTTGTTTTCAGCAATAATTATATTATCAGTTGTAATACTAAGAAAATTAGTTTCTTCATCTCTTGATGCAGATGCAGAGCACGAAATCTGGAAAGTCTATCAATGGGGAGTCCAGCCTCACCAGCATTTTTCAAAACCCATTTTAGCAGGAATTTTTCTCCCTCTTTTCTTTTCAATAATCTCTTTTGGCTTGATTAAATTTCCTGCTATTCTCACTTTTGAGGCAAGAGCATTAAAAAGAAGAGCAGCAAAAAGATTTGGGGTCTATTCATTTACAGAGATTACAGAATTTCATAACGCACTCATAGCTTCTTCTGGCATAATCGCCGCCCTTCTGATTTCCCTAATAACTTACTTCCTTCCATTTAATTTTGAATACCTTGCAAAAATAGCAGCATACTTCGCGCTTGTGAATCTAATCCCAATCTCAAACCTAGACGGCGCGCAAATCTTCTACGGCTCAAGGATTCTCTGGCTAACTCTCTTCTTAATTACTCTAATTTTCACAATCTATGCCTTATTTCCATTTCTTTCCTAATATAAGTAGTAACTTATTTTTATAAAGCAATTTTCTTGTTTTATTGCATGATAGTTGTGAATGTTGGAACAACAGGCACAAATCCATACAAGCATTCAATAGTCAGCATCGGCGCTATAGATACGCTCAAATTTCTCAATGGATCAAAAGAACCTCTTTTTTATGGAGAATGTAGGATGCGCCAAGGTGCAGAAATAGAAAAAGAAATTGATGAAAAAACAAACTCAACAAGATATCCTGCGCTTGAGGTCAACGGATTTACAGAAGCGCAAGTTAGATACAACAACAAAGAATCCCATGAAGAAATTATGCACAGGTTTAGATTCTGGTTAAACACAAGTCAAAATCGCACATTTTGCGGAGAAAATATCTTCTTTTATATGAGCTTTCTAAGAGAAGCATTTCTCTCATTAGGTTATGATAAAAAATTAGTTCATCAACTTATTGGAACAAGAGGTTTGGATATTCACACAACTTCCTACGACAACCACGAAAGAAATAACATTGAAGTTCCGATGAAAAACGAAAAAAGTGCCCTCTCTCTTGACGAAATCCTAAAATATGTCGGCCTGCCTCCAGAACAAAAACCTCATAATGCGCTAATCGGTGCAATCTTAGAAGCAGAAGCAAGATGGAGATTAGTCCATGGAACCTCGCTGTTTAAAGACAGAACCGAACTCCAAAAAATAATTCCCAATACTTTTCCAAAAAAGCGATTTAAGGACATCCCCAATTTTGCAAGTTGTCCGATCCCAGGATATCTCCAAAAATAAGAATAAATTTAAACTCTTTTCCTTCTTTTAAATTCATGGAAGAAATTCTAAATTCCTCACCAAGAGACTATCAAAAAGCAATTTTCAATACAGCAAAAGACAATAATACCCTGGTCATTTTACCAACAGGTACGGGAAAAACTATGATAGCATTGATGCTCTCAGTTCATAGAAAAAAACTCTATCCTCAAAGCAAAATTCTTTTCCTCGCACCTACACGCCCGCTGGCAGAGCAGCATCTAGAATATTTTAAAAAAAATCTCCCAGAATTATTTGCAGAAATGAATCTTTTTACAGGAGCGATAGATGCAGAAAAGCGTCAAAAAATATGGCAAACAACAGAAATTGTCTTTTCAACACCTCAGTGCATTGCAAACGATTTGGATAATAAACTCTACAATCTAAATGATGTCTCTCTTCTGATTATTGATGAAGCGCACCGTTGTTTAAAGAATTATGATTATACAAAAGTTGTTGAGCATTACAAGAACCAATCGTGCAACCAAAGGATTCTTGGCTTAACTGCCTCTCCAGGGCATGAAATAGAAAAAGTCCGTCAAATTGCAAATCACTTGGATATCTCAGAAATAGAAGTCCGAACAAGAGATTCAGAAGATGTCAGGCCATACTTGCAAGAACGAGATTTTCAAAAGATAGAAGTTGTTTTCCCGCCAGAATTTATGGAGATTCATTCATTATTAAAAAAATATTTTGATGCAAAAGTTAATCTCCTAAAAGAAAAAGGTTATCTCACAGGTCCTGCAAATAAAATAACCCTTCTTAACTTACAAAAAAGATTATCAATGCAAATATCAACAAGGAATTTTGCAGCAATGCACGGAGTTTCATTAACAGCGCAGGCAATCAAGATTTCCCATGCCCTTGAATTGCTTGAAACCCAAACACTATCAGGATTAAACGATTACTTTCAAACATTGATTCAGCAATCAAAAGAGAAAAAATCAAGAGCTGTCCAAGCAATAGTAAAAAGCCCAGAATTCACAATGGCTTCCCTCCTGCTCTCAAGATTATTAGAGAAAAATATTGACCACCCGAAATTAGATGCCTTATCCAAATTAATAAATGACGAAATTGCAACAAACCCGAATGCAAAAATCATTGTCTTTGCCCAATTCCGCGAAACAGTTTCAACAATAGCAGAAAAACTTAACGAAAATCCAAAAATAAAAGCAAAAATCTTTATAGGGCAGGCAAAAAAATCAATTTCAGGCTTATCACAAAAAGAGCAAAAACAAGTAATAGATGATTTTAGAGAAGGAAAATTAAATGTCCTCTGCGCAACCTCGATAGGAGAAGAAGGGCTTGACATCCCAGAGGTTAATGCAGTTATTTTCTATGAACCCATTCCAAGCGCAATAAGAAAAATTCAAAGAGCAGGTAGAACAGCCCGTATGCAACCCGGAAAATTAATCATTCTCGTAACAAAAAACACGAGAGACGAGATTCACCATTATGCTTCAAGTGCAAGAGAAAGGAAAATGTATAAAATAATCAAACTCCTTAAAGAAGAAATAAAAAACAAAAATAACCTCAATAGATACATTCAAAAATAAAAATGTTCAATGGCATTTTCGAGAGCAAAAAGGCAGTTCATAAAACTTCAAAGCAAACCTCAAAAGTTCTCGTAGATATTCACGAAAAGAACTCTCTTGTTCCATCACTACTCTCAAAACTCAATATAGATTATGAATTTGTAAGTTTAGATGTCGCAGATTACATAATAAATGATATTGCGATAGAAAGAAAAACAATAAGTGATTTAAAATCATCCATAATAAACAAGAGAATTCTCTTCCAATTGAAGGAAATCAAGCAATACCCAAAACATCTATTGATTGTAGAGCTTAATGAAAATCCTTACGAGGGGATTATTCACGAAAATGCTCTCCGGGGATTTATTCTCTCAACACTCTTAGAATCCCAAGTTCCAATTATATTCTCCCAAGGCGAAGAAGACACCGCAAAATATATTTTAATCCTTGCTTCAAAAAAAAGAAAATCATGCATTTCATTAAGGAAAAAGATTCCTCTTTCAATAGACGAGCAAAAGCAATTTGTTTTAGAAGGCTTCCCAGGCATCGGTCCCGCAACAACAAAAAAGCTTCTAAAGCAATTTGGTTCAATAAGAAACATAATAAACTCTGACGAAATCTCCTTAAAATCAATTCTTGGCAAAAAATTTGAAGCATTCAAAAGAATAATCGATTAGCTTGCTATTGAGCGCTTTTTTGTTTCGTTTAAATAAAAGCAAAAATCTATTGTATACGATCCCTTTTTGGAATCTGAACAATCTCCTCTGTGAATCGGATCTCTTCCCCTAACAGCACGAACATTATATCCACCAGGACCAAGCATTTCAAGAATGCGCTCTTCAACATATTCTCTTTCTTCAGCAGACAGATTTCCGCAATAGACTATTATGTCTTTTGGTATCTCTCCACTCTCTTTATAATAGAGTTTGATTGTATCAATCGCTTGTTCAAGTGTCTCTTTTCTTTTTTTATCCATTAAAATTAATCAAATTTTTTCTGAGTATATAAAGATTATAAAAACTTAAAAATAATCTTTGCAAACCAATAAGCCTATAAACTATGATTTTCTTTGTTATTTATATTTCTTGCCCGTTTGCAATGCTGTGTTTAAGCTTTTGACTTATAGACCTCCAAGTCGCGATAAATCGGACCAATGCTTTTTAATTCAGAGCTTTTCAGCTTAAACTCTTTAATCTTGAATTTTATTTTATCAACAGCAATTTTAGAAATCTTTTCATCAAATCCACTCTTGTCGCGCACATATTTTATCCTCGCGATAGTCAAGTGGCTCATGAATCTCTCTTCCTTTTTGAATAAATCCTTCAAAGCATCATCAATCTTCTTCTGCAATTCATAAATCTCTTTCCCTTCAACTTTTATCCATACAATTCTCGGTTTTCCCTTTGAATGAAAGATCCCTATCTTCCCCAATTTAGCTTCAAAAACATCAAATTTTATCTCATTTAGTTTTTTTCTTACTTCTTCAAGCATTGAATCATCAATCTCTCCAAGAAACTTGAGTGTCAAATGCAAGTTCTCCAGCTCAGTCATCTTGCCTGTAAATTTAATTTTTCCCGCGAGCTCCTGAACCCTTGCAACTTCTTTTATAACTTCATCAGGAAATTCAATGCAAATGAAAGCGCGAGTCAATTTTTTATCTGGCATGATATTTGCTTATGAAATCTTTGAAAATTTTGTTTGCTTCTCTTTTTGCAATCTTAAAAAGAACCTTGCCTTTTTTTGTGAGATTGTAATTATACATGCTTAATTTAGAATTTTTTGGATTTTCTCCGACAATTTCCATAAATCCATTACCCTTCACATTAAGAGAACCAATTATCCCTTTGACTTTTATCGGACCCTCCCAATAGTTCATTGATCCAAAAATAATCTCTTGGTTTGGCAGAATTGCTTCAACATCTAATTCAATTTTTTTTGAAGGGACAATTATTTTCCACGAAATAGGATATTCTGTTTTTGTTATTGGGCTCTTCCAGGTTTTTTTAGCTGACAAAATCAAATCATGAGCAAACTCTGCTTTTTGGTTTTGGTGCATTATTCCCACGTAAGAATTCTCAAAATTATTGTATTCTTGTATCATCAACTCGCAGTTATTATCAAGCTGAATTGAAAACCACTTCCATTTTTTTTCTCCTGCAATTGTGCTCCATTCATGATCCATCCATGCCTCGCCGGAAACTTCAATTGATTTTTTGCCGAGATGAATCTTTCCATTCACAGCCATTTTTGTCAGTGAATAATAAAAAACTTTCTTGTTTTTTACAACAAAATATCCTTTCCCATTGTGCAAAAGAGGTTTTTTGATTGCTGAAATCAATAAATCCAAATTTTCATTTTTGAGTTTATATCTGAATTTACCATCCTCAATTAGCTCGTTGTTAATATACCCCGAGAGAGGATTAATATAGTTTATAAAAAGATTTTCTTGCTTCAGGCTATCTTTTGATAAAATTGAGATTGGTGAGAGATTAACAATTCTCTTTTTATTAGTTATGTCTAAAAGAAGAGAGTGCGAAAAATAAACTTCTTTTAAAGGAATATTTTTGATTATGGATATGTCTGTCTTCTTCGGATCTGCCTTAAACAAGCAGTTCATGAACGCATACTTATTTTTATTTTTATCAAAAAGATGTCCATTAAAATACCACCATTCAATCACGCTTTTGTGCGGAAAACTGTCCTTTGGAAATTGCATAATATGAATATAATAATATAGTTTAAATTATTTTGGCATGATTATCGCACTGCTAAAATCATTTATCTCTGCCAATTTCTTTATCTCATCCAAAGTCACAGCATTTATTCTTTCCTCGTATTCATAATAATCCTCCGCCTTTCCAACAAGCTCATGATACATCAGCTCATTCATTACATCACTGCTCTCTTCACTTGAAACTTTTCTCAATCCGATAACTCTCTCCTTTGCTTCTTTAAGATCTTTTTCCGTCATTTTTTTAACATTCTTAAATTCTTCAAGGATAATTTTCTCAACCTCATTAACAGCTTCTTTTATAGTGCCAACATAAATCGTATAATTAGAATAATTTTTCTCTGCATTTATTGAGCTTTTTACAGAATAGGCTAAGCCCCTCTTTTCTCTTATCTCCAAAAACAACCTTGAGCTCATGCCATTTGCGAGATAAGCATCTAAAACCTGCAGAGCATAGAACTCTTTTGTTCCTGGAAGAGGCGCGTGAATAGCAAACACATAATGCGTCTGGTCCAAATCATCTCGTTTCTCGATGCATTTTCCATTCTTTTTTATAATTTTCTTTTCCTCAAGTTTTTTCTCTTGTTTCTTGAAATTCTTCTCAAGATAGTCGCAGATTTTCTCAAAATCCGCATTGCCGACAATAGTCACAATATAATTGCTTGGAGAATACATCTTCTCAAAATAATCCTTTACAAAATCTCTGCTCAACCCGTTTATTGATTTAGCATTTCCAATGATATTTTCTCCAAATGGTTTGTCATATAATTGTTGCTCAACCAAATCCATAACATATCTCGCAGGAGTATCATGATACATTTTTATTTCCTCAAGAATCACTTTTTTTTCTTTCTCAAATTTTTCCTTATCAAACTTGGGATTTTTCAGCATATCAATAAGTATGTCCATCCCTGCAAACAAATGCTCGCTTGGTAGCTTAAACCAAAATGAAGTCGCTTCGTGAGCAGTAAAAGCATTAAGAATTCCACCCCTCTTTTCAATCTCCCTTGAAATATCCTCATGACTCCTTGTCTTTGTTCCTGTAAAAACAAGATGCTCAATGAAATGCGCAATTCCTTTGATTTTGCTCTCCTCAAATGCTGCCCCGAACTTGTTTGTAATGCTCACAGACACGACAGGCAAATCCCTCTTCTCCATCAAGACCACAATTCCATTTGAAAGTTTTCTTTTCATAAACTTCATCCGACTAGATAAACAAAAAGATTAATAAACATTATGTTATCTCTTGCCTAAATTTCCACCAAAAGAGAATATTATAAAAATCCGCATAATCTCTGATAATTATGACAGTAAATGCAGGCCCAGAATATTTTGCAGCAGAGAAAAAATATCTCGCTTCTAAAGACATAGACGAAAAGATATTCTATCTTCAAGAGATGATTAAATTTGCGCCAAAGCACAAATCTTCTGAAAAATTTGTTGCAGAGCTTAAAAACAGGTTGAGAAGATATCTTGAAAAAAAAGAGAAAGCAAAAAAAACAGGCAAAACCACGATGAAAAGCATAAGAAAAGAGCATAAGCAAGTTGTTCTTGTCGGATTTACAAACTCAGGAAAATCTTCTCTTCTGGCAAAATTGACAAATGCTAAACCCGAAATCTCGCCAAACAGGTTTACAACAAAATCTCCGATTTTAGGGACAATGGATTATGAAGGAGTAAAAGCCCAGATAGTTGATCTGCCTTCAATAGGCTCGGAATTTTTTGACATAGGCATTGTCAATACAGCAGATATAATTCTAATCGTCCTGGAAAAATCCCTTGATGACTTGGAAAAAATCCTTCCATTGCTCTCAAAAGCTCAAGGAAAAATAATTATTGCAATAAACAAATCAGACCTCTTGAACAATGAAGAATTAAGAAAGCTAAATGAAAAAATAAAATCAAAAAGACTCAATGCAATAATCATCTCTGCAGAAACAGATTATAACATAGATGCGTTAAAGCAAAAAATCTTTCAAGAAATGGATGTAATAAGAGTTTACACAAAAGAACCAGGCAAAACTCCTTCCCAAAATCCTCTTGTTCTGCCCATAAATTCATCAGTTAAGGACGCCGCAGAATCTATCCTAAAAGGATTCTCTCAAAAGGTTAAAGAAGCAAGAATAACCGGACCATCAAGCAAATTCCCGAATCAAATCGTAAGCCTCTCCCACATCTTAAAAGACAAAGACATCATTGAGTTCAAACTAAAATAAAATTTTGTTTGAATAACAAAAACTATAAAAATCAAAAGCCCTTTAATTTTAAATGGAAATTATAACTCCAGAAGAGGCAATTATAATAACAAGAGTTCTTATCGCAATGGTTCTTGGCCTGATTATAGGTATTCAAAGACAAATAAGAAAAGAAAAGACAAAAGCTTATGGCATCGCAGGAATGCGCACTCACATATTAGTTGCAATAAGCACCTCCTTGATATCTTCTACAGGCGCGATTCTCCTATCTTCAGATCCTGCAAGGCTCGCAGCATCTATCTTGACAGGAATAGGTTTTATAGGCGCGAGCACTGTTTTGGCAACCAAAAACAAAATTCTCGGTTTAATCAATGCAACAACAATCTGGGTATGTGCAGCAATAGGAATAGCAACAGGATTCGGCCTTTTTATCCCTGCTGCGCTAATCTCTCTTCTTACTCTAATAGTTTTAGAATTAAAAAGATTTGAACATATAGAAGATTAGCCAAGATAATTTTTCCTTATTGGCGCAATTATCTTTTCCATGTAATTTATCACAGCTTTCTTCAAATCAAGCGGATGCAATTCTCCAGAAACATAAATCCTCTCGAGCTCGTCAGCGCTCTCTACTATCAAATCTCCTCCGAATTTCTTATCCCTTTTTATTTCCAATTTATCAAACCTTGGAAAAATAATCAATCTTGCTATCTGCAATAATGGATTATCTTCAACAACCTTAGCAGGGCAATAAGCCCCGTTGATGGATCTCTCAATTTCTTCATAAGAATCAGTTACAGCAATTCCACTCCCTGGAATCGATTTTGACATTTTCTGCCCAGGCCCCTTCAATGAAGTTATCAATGGAGTATGAACAGCCACAAATCTATGATTAATTACATCCTCCATCTCTTTCCCTATCATATGCACCTTTCTTTGCTCCATTCCACCAAGCGCAACATCTGCTTTGAGGTGTTTTATATCCGCAACTTGCATAAGAGGATACCACAATTGCGAGATAGTTGCATTTTCTACATCTCTCGCAATCTCTTGCATGCTCCTTAAACCTCTCTGAATAGTTATCTTCTGTGCCATAGCCATAACATCTATCTGATAATCTTCTTTAAATTGAAAATCACTCCCAAGAACAACCTTTGCTTTGAGTCCAATCGCCTTTATGGTTTTTTTCCACTTCTCAACCTCTTTCTTAATATCCTCTTCATTGCCTTTTCTATTTAACAAAGCATGAACATCTGCCAACAAAACCACTACCTTAAAACCAGCTCTCTCCAAATCCATCAGCTTTGTAATAGTCACAAAATGCCCTAAATGCATCGGTCCAGAAGGCTCATACCCGCAATAAACAACAGGGCTCTTCTTTTTTTTCAATAGTTCAATAAGCTCCTCTTCTTTAACAATCTCCTGAACATTCCTCTTTATTAATTCAAATCTTTCCTTAGTCATATCAAACAAACAAAAACCTTTAATTTAAACCTTTCTTATTTTTAGCATGAAAACTTTATCTCTCGTCATCTCTCTAATAGGAA
>Ga0078972_1007479_pt1 | contig 24219 bp, 13 predicted proteins | sample YelNatPaOPGAMG01_FD_67568 | JGI IMG/M metagenome (GOLD analysis project Ga0078972, IMG submission 67568) | Hot spring thermophilic microbial communities from Obsidian Pool, Yellowstone National Park, USA - OP-RAMG-01 (SPADES assembly) (version 2) | ecosystem: Environmental > Aquatic > Thermal...
CAAAACAGCTTGCCTCAAACAGTTTCTTGTGATAATTTATTATCGGCAGGGATCTCATAAAAAGTTAGAACCTTATAGAGTAGGCCCCGCCAGTTGAGACGCCCTACGGTTTTAGCGACTAAATCGTAGGGCTTTTTATATGAAACTAAAAGACTTGTGTCTTTTAAGACAAGGTTCGAGCCGCAAATTGAATTGCACCTTTTTTGTTTCTATGGCAGAGAAAATGCGGGGATTTTATTTATATTTTATTTGCGCTTATCCTTGACGTAGTTACTCTTTTCCACGTTTTTTGCGTATGCCTTTAATTCAGCGCCAATCTCGCCTATCTGGGCGACATGCTCAATTTTTTTGTTTTCATTTGTAACCACGCCAATGGATACTGTTAAAAAATTAAACCTCTGTTCTTTGCCCTGGCGGTCCCTAGAGATTATGTAGCCGTTTTTCCTGTCAGTTTCATTATAAAAGTTAGGCGCAGTTTTATCAAAATCCTCTATTATCCTTTGGCAAATGGCATCTGCCTTATCAGGGGTGGTAACGATTACAAAGTCATCTCCGCCGATATGCCCGATAAAATCCTGGGGGTTGCCGCATTCCTGGGTTGCGCGCATTATTATCCGCGCAGTCTCGCGAATCACATCATCTCCGTGTTCAAAGCCGTATGCATCGTTATATGCCTTGAATTTATCCAGGTCAAGGTAGCAGACTGCGAATAGGGAATTATCTTCTAATCTACGGGTTAGTTCGTTTAGTATGGATACATTTCCTGGCAGGCGGGTTAACGGGTTTGCCTCAAGGTCGCGTTGGGTGCGTCTTAAAACCATACGTATACGGGCGAGAAGTTCTCTCGGTTCAAATGGTTTTACAATATAATCATCTGCCCCTGCGTTAATGCCGCCTATCTTATCATCCAATTCCCCTTTCCCGGTCACCATTATTATAGGTATATGTTGTAGGAGCAGGTCTTTTTTTGTTTCAAGGCAGACCTGGTAGCCATTCATTTTAGGCATATTGTAGTCAAGCAGTATTAAGTCAAGGGGCTTGGATTTAATAATCCGCATTGCCTCCTCTCCGTCGTATGCCTTTAGGATTTCATAATTTTCTTCCGAGAGGGTGATTTCAAGGACGTCAAGGATATCAGGGTCGTCATCTGCTAACAATATACGGGGTTTAGCCATAGTTATCCTTATTTTAATGGTAAGGTAAATTTAAATGTGCTTCCTTTGTTCAGTGCGCTTTCTACCCATATTTTGCCCTGGTGGGCTTCTACAATATGTTTTACTAAAGATAATCCTAAACCAGTGCCTTTTACCTGTTGGTTTATAGGGTTATCCACGCGATAAAACTCCTGAAAGAGATTATGCAATGCCTCCTGCGGTATGCCTATGCCTGTATCGGATATGCCTATTTCAAGTTCTGTATCGTTTGCCTTTACCCTGATAGCAATTTCGCCATTTTGAGGGGTAAATTTGACGGCATTTCCCAAGAGGTTTATAAAGACGCGTTCTATCTGGCTGCGGTCAGCAAAGACAGGAGGGATTGAATCAGGCAGGTCTATGATTAAATTTATATTTTTGTTTTTGCATTGTATCATAATTAAGTCAGCGACATTGGCGATAATATTTTTTAAGTTTTGTTCTTCCTTCTTCATTATTGTTTTTCCTGCTTCTATGCGGGCTATGTCCAGGAGGTCATTTACCATATGCACAAGTTCGTCGCTATGGGTGTTAATTTTTTCAAGTCTCTCCCTGACAGCGGGCGGCAGGGCGCCCAATCTTTCTTCCAATAATATTGCGGCGTATCCCTTTATGGATGTTAAAGGCGTCCTTAATTCATGTGAGACGGCAGAGATAAAATCTGTCTTGCGTTTGCTGATAATTTTTACATCCTCAAGCGCCTGGGTTAATGCGCGGGTTCTTTCTTCAATTTTTTTCTCAAGGTCCTGTTGGGCGCGCCAGGTTTTTTCAAATAGCCTGGCGTTTTCCAGGGCCTGGCCTATTTGATTAGCCAGAATTGTAATAAGTTCTTCATCCCCCTCGGTTAAGGATTTATCGGTATTTTCAGTGCCCACAAACAGAAAACCCTTGTTTCCTTCTTTTGGCAAAAGCGGCGCAATAACAAAATATATTACGCCAAAAATATTGTTTAACCTCTGTTTATATGATTCCTCCTGTGAATAGGAGATGGATGAAAAAGTCCTTTCGTTTTTTATTATATCAAGATAAATTCCCATATCAGCATCTACTGCGGATTTTATGATTTTAATTTCATTTTCTAAGTAGCCGATATTAAGGTAAGGCAAGAATTTTTTTTCTTTGTCGTTCCATAAAAACCCGCAGGCCTTTTCAAATCCAAGGTCCTCAAGATGTCCTGGCTCAATCATTTTAAATATAAGGTCCTCCTGCAGGGTAGTGGCTATTGTTCGGGAGAGTCTCTGCAGGGCATAAAGCCCTGTTATCTTTTTATCCAGTTCTTCTTGGGTTTTGTTCAACTCCATATCTGTGCGCACTATAAGTTTTGCCTGTTCGTCCATTTCGTCAAGGGATTTTTTTAAACTATCAACTGCTTTTTGCAGTTTTTCTATTTTGTTTATTTTTATGAAAAGGGTTATGCCAAGAGATATAATAGTAAGAAGTACTGCCAACCACAGCATCGCTACTATATTGTATCCTAAGACAGGCATATATGTTTAACCTCCAATAGCCAGAATAGTGATGGTTTGATTATGAGAATACGCCTTTCCCTGATAACTGATTGCCCTTAAAGGGGCCTGCTCACCATATGTATAAAAGCCGATTATCGGCGTATCAGCCCCGAACTCTTTTTTAATAATTTCAAGTTCCTGATGCGCCTGTCTGCCTAATAATATGTATCTTGAGATTGAATCAAACACAAATACAAAATCGCCCTTGCGTCCGAATAGACCCTTTTTGGCTTCGTCAACAGCCTCTTTTACTGCTAAAAGACAGGATTCCTTTGTGCCAATCATAAGTCTTATTTGCGCATCCTCTGGGATATTGCCCTGGCAGACTATAGACCCATCATCTTTTATCAGGCGGATATTTCTAAGGAGGAATTCTTCTTCCCCTGGTATATATATACCTATAGGATAAAAAATAGATACGCGTTTTAATTCTTTTTTTAATTTATCCAGGCCAGAGGCTAAGTATTCCTCATACAGTTTGGCAGCAGGGGCTCCGTCTATTTCATAGACAGTGTTTCCGCTTGCTTTGGTTACGCGCCTTGGCTTGCCCAGAGGTTTCCAGCCGTGTTTTATGCCTAAGCCAAAATTTAATTTTCCACCCCAGAGCATTCCGCAGATAGCGTTGCTTACAACCTCTTCATTGATATAGAGGAAGGTCTTATGAAACTTAAGATTATCTGAGGCTGATGCCCCTACTAATGGAAAACTTCTGCCCAATCTTTCCTGAAGCCCAGAGATGAGACCTGTCCCGTCTTCAAGAAGGCCATCAGATAAAATTATCCCTAAATCACGGCGTATATCCCTAAAGCCAAAAAGCAATTTTTCTCCGAGTTTTTGTCCTGAGACTAAGGCATTTGACGAATCTATATTTTTAACAGATGCAGCGTTAAAATAAACGCCCTCCCCTTCAGAGAGCCCGATGAGCATAATTACTATACCGTGTTTAAATATCCCCTTATTTGATATAATTGCGGCAGATGTGCAGCCTATTAGCGCAACCGGATGTAGCAGACTATTAATAATTTTTATAGTATTTATATGGGCGAATTCAATAGAAGTAAATACAACTGCCAGGGAGATTTTTGCAGTTTTTATATTTTTTTTAGCCTGTAGCACAGCCTCCTTGGCTGCCTGCAGGGTGTCTTTTTCTGTGCTTATACCTATGCCTATATTCATATTTTTATTATTCTATCCCAAAAAGGCAGTTTGTTCAATAAAATATTGACTTAAATAATGGTTATAGTAAAATACATCTGAAATTTCCAGTGGCCCCATCGTCTAGCCCGGTCTAGGACGAATGGTTCTCAGCCATTAAACACCGGTTCAAATCCGGTTGGGGCTACCACTTGGAACGGTTAACCCCAAAGGTCTAACCCTTTGGGGTTTTCAGGGTAAGGTTGTATCCAAAGCAGATATGCTGAATGAGTAGATTGGACTATCGGGGGATTTATTTGGCGCGTTTATTTAGAAAGTAGATTCCTCTATCCCAACAATCTTTACGGATGTGTTATCTTTAAGTTCTCCCTGGGCTTCAATGACGACTAAATCTTCGGATTTTAACCCTTGGGTAATCTGGGCATAGTCGCTAGTGAGATAACCCACATTTACATGGCACAATTGCACAATACCTGTTGACGTTTCATCTTCACCTTTTTGCACATATTCTTTAGGTATAACAGGGACTACATATATCCCCTTGCCAGACGGAATAAGAGAAGTAGCAGGGATTATAAAAGCATTTTTTAATTCTACTATAAATATATCCGCCCGGCTAAACATCCCAGGGAATAAATGCCCTTCTGCGTTAGGGACTTTAATTTTGACAGTGAGGGTTCTGCTTTTTCCTTCCACTATAGGGAATATGCTGTCTATCTTCCCATCAAAGGCAATGTTTGGATAGGTGTCCACATATATCTTCGCCTTTTGGCCGAGTTTTACTTTATTAATATCTCTTTCTACCACACCTGCCTCTACGAATACATCGCTGATTTCAAAAAGTGACCCGAGTTTATCTTGGGGCGTAATGAATTCTCCTTCTTCTTTTTCGCGAGGACCCATAACACCATCTGTAGCGGCGTAGAGTTTCGTTTTATTCAATTCGTTTTCAGCCAGCGCCATTTCGCTTCTTGAGGTCTCTACTTGAAATCTAGCGCTTTCGCATTCCAATTCTACTTCTTCTAACTTTGATTTGATAATTGCCCCTGCGTCAAAAAGTTTTTTATGCACATCTAATTTCTTTTGAATAGAATTGTAAGCCGCCTGGCTGGCGTTGAGTTTATTTTTTGCATAAGCGATTTTTAGGTTAATGTCTTTATCATCTAAAGATGCAATCAGGTCTCCCTTTTTTATTTTTTCTCCTTCTCTGAAATAAATTTTTTTGATTGTGCCGGTAATTTCAAACCTAAGTTCAATCTCGGTTTTGGCTTTAATTGTTCCCATTACAGGTAATATATCCTGGAAATCAGACGCCTTTACTTTAAATGTTCTTACCATAATCGGTGAGGGGATAGAAGGCGCAGTTGATTCCTCCGTAGAAGGCTTTTTATCTTGTGTTTTCTCAGAAATTATTTTTTCTTGAGTTGTCTTATTGATTTGTTTTGAAATTATAGTTTTTCCTTTGGATAATTTAATGGTAGTTTTAAACATCCCCCAGCCTATAAATATAATCCAAAAAACTATTAGTGCGCCAATTACAATATGCGTCTTTTTATAAGCCATACCCCCTCCCTATTTTTAACTCTTTGAATATAAGATAAATACAGGGAATAACAAACAAAGTTAAAAATGTAGATATGGTTAATCCTCCTATAACCGTAATAGCTAGCGGCGACCATAGGCCCGAGGATTCGCTTTTATCTAAAGCCATAGGAATCAAACCCAATATGGTTGTAAGGGACGTCATCATTATTGGTCTGAGCCTATCGTAAGAGGCTTTACTTACTATCTTTAGAGTTTCCTTTTTGCCGTAACCGCCAGGGATTTTGTGGCTTAAGAAATTAATGCGGTCAATAAGAACAATAGCATTATTTACTACGATGCCCCCTAACATAATTGCGCCTATTAAGACACCCATACCCACAGGTAGGTGTGTTATACGAAGCGCCATGATTGCGCCAATGGCTGCCAACGGCACAGTCATTAAAATAATAAATGGCTGGCTGAGAGATTCAAAAAGGCTAGCCAAAATCATATATACAAGTATTATACTTAAGATAATCGCGAATCCAAGTTCCTTTTGATTACGTATCATTTTATCATAATTACCTCCAAATTGCCAAAAATAATCCTTAGGAAACGTAAGGTCTCGCAAGACCTCCTTTACTTTTTGGGCTGCTGTGTTTAATGCGGTCCCGCCTATATTAGCGCTTACCTGGACCATGCGATATTTATTTTTTCTCCAGATTTCGCTGGGGCCAATCTCGAATTTAAAATTGGATAATTGAGATAAATAAACGCGTTCCCTGTCAGGCGTAATTAATGTGATTCTACGCAATGCCTCGAATGTCTTTCTAAATTTTTCTTCCAGGCGTACAATAGTTTCTACCTCTTTGGATTCTCTGGCAGAGAGTGCGGGTTTCATTTTTAAAATTTCCTGCGATTGCAATTCTAATTTTTCGCGCCCTTCCTTAATACGCACAACCGGTTCATCCGTGCCTCTATAACGCGTTGCCACCAAGCCGCGCATTTGTGTATGTAAGGCAAGGGCTATATATTCCGTTGTAAGCCCAAACATTGCAGATTGTCTCTTGTCGATATTAAGGTGCATCTCAGGTCTTCCCTCGCGCATCCTTATTTTAGTATCTGTGAATTTAGGTATAGTCTGGATTCTCTGCGCAACTTGTATAGCAAGACTCTTTAAGGATTCATAATCGTAACCATAAAGTTCAATGAGGATTTCTTTGGTGCCGATTTCTTCTGGCTCCTCATAATAGATGAAGGCAGGTTCAAATTTATCTGTGATAGGCCGAAGTTCATTTATAATCTGGGCAGTACTTTTTTTTCTTTTATTTAAAGGTATTAATTCAACATAAATCTTGCTTGACCATGGCTCTATCTTAGCCGTAAGGCTTTTTACCTCTGGTTTTTTTGATATCGCATCTTCTACAAGTTGGACAATTTTGTCAGAGACCTCCAGCCTTGTTCCAGTTGGCATCTCAATGAATATAGTCAATTTATTCTGCTCAGCAATGCCTATAAATTCTTTTTCCAATTTTGTGGATTCTTGTAAAGTTTTAATAGAAACTATTATGATAAGCACTACTATAATATAACGCATAGACAATACAGTTAAGATAACCTTCTCATATAAAGATTGGAACTTACCTACAGAAGGCGATTCAGGTGTGGACGCTGGCTGCTCCTTGGTATCCGCTTGATTCTCATTTACTGGGGCAGGGGTTTGTTGTTTTGGAGGCGGGAATTTTATCTTTAGTCTTGCTGTAAGCATAGGCACAAGGGTTATGGCAGTGAATAGCGACGCAATCAAAGAGTAGATGATAGTAAAGGCAATGCCGCTGTATAGCATTCTAATCTCGGGATTGACAAAGGCGAGAGGCAAAAATACAATTATGGTAGTAACTGTAGATGTGATTATGGCGAGGTTCATCTCTTCTGTGCCGCTTATAGCCAATTTTTTTTCTATGTTAGCATCAAGGTTATATACCGCTAAGTTATTAGGGTCCTTGGTGAATTCATCCCTCTTTTTTAATATGTTATCAAGAACAACGATAGCGCAATCCACAAGCATCCCTACGCCTAATGCAAGACCGCTCAATGTTATAACATTTAATGTCAGGCCGCTAAAAAACATCAAACAAAATGTAATTAAAATAGATAACGGAATGCAGGAGGCTATAATGAATACTGAAGTTATATTTCTTAAGAAGATTAACAATATTAAGGTGGCCAGGATTGCGCCGTACATTAATGAAGACTTAACCTGGTTTACTGCTTGTTGAATTGCCTCTGCCTGGTTAAAGGTGGATGTAATATTTATGTCTTTGTCTAGAATATCCCTTAAGTTTTTGAGTTCTTTATTTACTAAATTGGATATTTTTACTGTATTGGCTGTTGATTCTTTCTGTACATAAATAGAAACTACAGGCTTTGCGTTTAGTCTGGCATATGCTACCGGCTCTAAAAAAGAATCTTTTACCTCCGCTACATCCTTTAAACGTATAACCGAACCTTCTTTAGTCGTGGTTATGGCCAGGTTCCGGATTTCTTCTAAATTCTGAAATTCCCCGATAGTTCTTATTAGGTATTTATCTTTTGCGCGTTTTATTTCCCCAGCCAGGAGATTGGCATTGTTTATATTAATGATATCTACCAGATCATTTATGGATAGCCCATATGCCTGAAGTTTATATTGGTCTGCCTCTATTAAAATTTTTCCTTCTCTGCCTCCAGCCACCTCAGCGCGCGCAATGCCTTCTATTCTCTGGATGCGGTTTTTTACTTTTTCATCTACAATCTTACGTAGTTCTTCCGGAGTGCGTTTAAGGCTTGTTACTGCCAAAATCATTATAGGGACATCCATATACTCGTATTTAGCAATTACTGGTTTTTCTATCTCCGTAGGCAATTCGTTTCTTATACGATTAAATTTTTCTCTGACCTCTAGTGCGGCAAAGTCCATATTTGTGCCTGGTTCAAATTCCAGTATAATTGTGGCGTTCCCTTCTTTAGAAATGGAGAGTATATTTTTTATATGAGATACGCTGCTTACAGCCTCTTCCGTAGGTATAGCGATGCGCCTTTCTATTTCTGACGCCGGGATTCCTCCACGCACATCAATATTGATAGTTATATCCCAGAAACTGATATTGGGCATCATTTCTACGGGGAGCAGTTTAAAGGCAATAATGCCAACTATGGTAAAACCAAGAAAAAACATGGATACCGCTGTGGGCCTTTTTACAGATAAATTAGTCAGACTCATATTTGATATAACTTCTTTAAGTTTTAGTTGTCGCCAGTTACTATTATTTTAATTGCTTTTGAAGCACGATTTGTAATGGTCTATGTCTGATAACTAATATGAAGGGTTCTGAGAACACCCGCATTCGCTTAATATGATTTTAATCTTTAATAATACCGTAGGTTATCTATAATAAATCATCTTTGTCAACTATTGCAATCCCTTCGTAACAGATATTGACTTGGATTTATTATGGTTAAACACTAAGTTAACTCATACCATCTTCCGGGCCCAAGAGGCCCACGGCCTTTGATTAGTCCTTTATCCAGCAGTTCTTTTAAGTCTCTGCTGGCTGTAGGAATAGATATTCCAAACTGTCTGGCATATTCCTTGCGGGTAATCCTTTTCAGGTCTTTTAGTTTCTCTAAAAGTTCCTTTTGGCGAGAATTTAATTCCTTCTCGGTGGGGATTGGTGTAACTTCTGGTTTGTCGCATTCTTTAGGCGTAACGCTAATAATGTTTTTTGGCTCTGGAGGCGCCGTGTTTTCGTATGAAGAAATGGCAGCAGTAACAATTTTATCTTCAGGTTTATCGGATACGGTAGCAATGGCCTGCCCCGGAGTTATTTTGATTTCTTCTTTAATGGCTGGTATTTCTGCAAGTGGTTTTATATCTTCTATAGGAGGCGCTGGCGCTTTAGCCATTTTTAAAACCCCTGATATTACAAGATATAAAACAGGAATAAATACAAGGGTTAAAAATGTTGCCGATGTAAGGCCCCCTATTACCGTAATTGCAAGCGGGGCCTGTAGTTCTGCGCCTTCTCCTATGCCTAATGCTAAAGGTAAAAGTCCTAATATTGTAGTTAGGGATGTCATCAGGATTGGCCTCAGGCGTGTTTTGCTTGCCTCAAGAGTCGCGTCATAAGGAGAATAACCCTGTTTCCTTAGGGTATTAATGAAATCAAGCAATACAATACCATTATTTACGGCAATACCTCCCAACATAATAATGCCTAAATATGCGATTGAACTTAAAGGGGTATTGGTGGCAAATAAAACCAAGGCAACGCCAATTAAAGCAAGCGGTATGGTAAACATGATTAAAAAAGGTTGCCATAAAGACTCAAATTCAGCAGCCATAATCATATAAACCAAAATAAAAGCCAGGGCAAGGGCAAAGGCTAGGCTGTGAAACGATTCTTTAATTTTTTGTTGTTCTCCTATTAGTTCAATAGAATAGTCATTGGGTATATTCCCGCGCAGTGAACGCATTATTTTATCTATCCTGGAGATAATCTGAGTAAAATTGCCGCCGTAAATATTTGCAGTTAAAATTACGCTTCTTTGCTGGTCAATACGTTTTATCTCTGTAGGGCCAACGCCTTTGGTTAAATATGCCACTTCTGATAGAGGTATATCCATTCCTAATCGCGAATGTATAAGCAGTCTTCTCAAGTTGCCCATATCGCTTCTGTCTTCACTCCTAAGGCGTACCCGTATATCTACATCTTCCTGTTTCTCTTTTTCTTTGAATTTAGTTGCGACATAACCCTTAAGCGCAACCTGGGCAGTAACTGCAATATCCCGAACAGAAAGGCCATAGAGGGATGCCTTGTCTTTTAGTATATATAGTTTTGTCTCAGGGGAGGCCTGCGGCATACTGGTTTTTATGCCATAAACCCCATTAATTCTCTTCATATTTGATTGGATGTAAGAAGAGATTTCCGATAATTTATTTAAGTCGTTGCCTTTGACCTCAATAACTATAGGCGAGCCCTGTTCAAGGGCGGTGCCAAATGATGTCTCTTGGGCTATGTATTCTATCCCTGCAGCCTCCATGTTTTCCTTTTCAATGCTTGATTTAAGATATTGTATGACTTCTTCTGTAGACCTAAGACTGTTAAGTTTTTTTGATTTCTTTTTAAGATTAACCATTATTTGGGCCTGATGACTTCCTAAAGTCTGCAGGGTTGTTTCTTCCGCCAAGGTTCTTTCTTGCCCTGAGCCAATATTTACAGTTACATCATTCGTTTCGGGAAGTTTTAGCAATAACCTTTCAATCTTTTTTACTACGCTATCAGTTATTTCTAATCGCGTGCCCGGAGCCAAATCTACCTTAATAATAAATTGGCGCTGGTCAACCTTCGGCATAAACTGTTTTTGTATACCAAAGAGGATGATATACAGGCTGATAAAAAATAACAGTATGACCGACACTACAACGGTTTTCTTGTGGTTTAACATATTGGAAATAAAATCCCCGTATAAAAATCTTTGCTTTCCGGATTTACATTGCGTTAATTTAGTTTTATCCGGTTTAAAAGATGTCTTATCCTCTAATATTGTATGGCTAAAAAGGTATATTAATACCGGGACCAAAGAAAGGGCAACAATTATAGATACTATTAGAGAAAATGTTATGGTTAAAGATAGTTGTTTAAAAATCTGCCCTATAATTCCAACTACAAAGGCAAAAGGCAGAAATACCGCCACAGTAGTCAGGGTTGAGCCGAAGATAGGGCCTGTCATCTCTGATGTCGCATCAATACAGGCCTGTTTTAAGTTCTTTTCCATGTGTCGGTGCCGGACTATATTTTCAATTACGACAATAGAGTTGTCTACCAGCATCCCCACCCCTAACGCCAGGCCTCCAAGTGACATCATGTTCAGATTAATATTACTAAAGTACATAAGGCAGAAAGTAGACATAACAGATATGGGTATGGATAATGTGATTACAAACGAAGACTTGAATTCTCTTAAGAAAAGCAAGAGCACCAGAAATGCCAGGAAAGCCCCTTGTATCGCTGCATCACGCAAATTGCTGATTGCCTCCTGGATAAACCTTGATTGATCATAGGTTACCTGTATATTAATACCTTTAGGCAATTTTTCAGCCAATAACTTCTGAATTTCTTTTTTGATACCCTTGGCTACATTTAATGTGTTAGTCCCGGATTGTTTTCTAACAACAAGGGATATGCTATCCTTGCCGTTATAGCGCGATATACTGGTTTTTTCTTTTATAGTATCCTTTACCCTAGCAATGTCTTTGAGATACACTAACCGTCTGCCTTTTTTTTCTTTTGCCTCCTTTTCCTTTTGGCTCTTGGCTTCTTCTTCAGGCAAATCTAAGGCGGTTGGCGTTTCTTCAATTTCTCCTATTTTTTGATATTCACCCATTGTGCGGATAAGGTATTCATAGAAACTTTCTTTGATTGTGCCTGCGGGGTAATTTATATTCGCTGTTTTTAGGCTATCTACTACTGAGACTAAAGAAATTTGTGAGGCCCGCAGCCTTGATTGGTCAATCTCTACAAGAATCTCGCGTTCATCTCCGCCTGTAATTGTGGCCTGAGCCACGCCTTCTATCTTTTCAATGGAATCTTTTATATATTTACGGCAGATTTCTCTTAATTCTAAGGGTGGCAATGGCCCTGTTACTGCTAAATTCATAATAGGCAGGTCAAAGGGGTTATATTTCATAACAATGGGTTCTTGGGACTCGCGGGGTAATTTTTCTTTAACTAAATCAATCTTTTCCCGCACATTCAATGCCGCAAAATCCATATTTGTCCCCCAATTAAATTCAACCATTACTAAAGACAGGCCTTCTTTGGAAATAGAACTTATTCTTTTTACATTATTTACTGTTCCTGTTGCTTCTTCTATAACCTTAGTAATCAGGCTTTCTATTTCTTCAGGGGCAGCGTTTTCATACACAGTAACTACTGTTATTTGAGGATAGGTGATAGAAGGGAAGAGTTCTTGGGGAAGCCTGCCCCAGGAAATAAATCCCAGGAGCACGATGCCGAAAAATACCATTATGGTGGTAATAGGTCTGTTGACGGATAGGCGCGCGATATTCATAAATAAAAAAGTGGATACTCGACGAACGCCTGTGCGGACGCCGATTGTATCCCCCTGATTTTTTAAATGCCAGTCCTTAAAAAACAGTTATATGCAGTGCGGAATTTGTGCCGCTGACACCGTCAAATTTATAGGTGATAGCAATCTTCTGGCCTTCTCTTAAGTCGTGAGGCCCTAAGGTAATAAGTTCTTTTGGGTTTTTGGGGTTTATTTTAACGATAGGTGTCTTTTCTGATATCATCACGTTACAGGTTATGGGCGCGCCGTCTTTATCCAGATAGGATATCTCAATAAATTTTATAGGGGCGCGAATGTTTACGGATTTAATCGTGCCATAAATTTGCACCACGGCACCTAAATCCAGAATTGGGGTATTCTGCAGGGCCTGTCTATCTCGTTCCTCGGCTTCAAGGGCATAGTCGCGTGTCGGCTCAGGCATAACTTCATCTGAGGTTTGACGCTGGACTATGCGAGTAACCGTAAGGTTCTTGATACGATTGCATACCGTATGTGTTGTTAGTTTTGCTTCTTTTATATCTATGTCTTTGGACGTGCGGCAGTGACGGATTTCCGAGCCATCCAGGGTGCCTTCCACTGTAACAATGTTATTTGCCCCGAGATTTTCTAACACCGCTACCAGTTCATTGGTAAGGTTGCCTATAATCCGATATGTCGCGCCATCTTTTGCGTGCAGAATTAACAATTGTTCCTTACCGATTTGTTCCCTTGCAATCCTGCCAGTTATGGTTACTGCTATCAGTTTACTTACAGCGGGAATTTCAGCGTTTGTAATTCCGATATTGGCAGAACCAATAAAGAGTGTTGCTATAAAAATGGCTACATATCTAATCATAACAAATTAATTATAATCTACTAGGCGCCTAAAGTCAAGTTTAAAAAAAATGTGTGATGTTGCTGCATAGCCATCCTCAGGCTTACAATACATGCCAATTTCACAGGTGTGAGGTTTTGTCTGTTGTAAGAGCTGATGTTGTACTGGTCAAGCAGGGCAGGCCTGATGGCAATGCGCTGACTGCCATCAGGGCCTCCTAAGTAGCCATACCATACTGCGCATGGACCATATCTGCTGCCAAGTATGCCCTAGCCATGCCTTCCTTGTCGTTACGGATAGAGGCGTTGTAATAATCCAACTTTGCCTGGACAATTTGCGCAAGCGCTGCCGCAGGTGCCGCAGAGATATTCGCCAGGGATGCCCAGGTGGCAATGTATAAGTGTGTCCGTTGATAGTTACGGTACATTGCCTGTTAGATTTTGGCGGTCACTTCTTGTTGTGATGTTCGTGACGAACCCCTGCTTCTCTGCGGAAGCCTGTACCATAGCATCATAATTATGGCCGAACTCACCGAAGTATGAGTCGGCGTTATTTAAGATATCATTGAACATCGAGACCGTCTGCTCTTTGCCGTACTGATTCCATACTCCCTGCCAGAAATCCACGTTAGAAGGTGTTTTAGAACCCGGTGCCAGAATATCAAATAGGTCGTTGGCGCTTGTAACATCGACGGGAGATGGTTCGGATTCGGTTGTTGGCTCATAATTCCTACTATATCTAGAACTTACTGTAGAAGGCACATCAACGTTTGAATTCGTCGTCACATCACCATTTGAAGCACTCTCTGACTTCAATAGATACCATCCAAATAGTTTATGGTAGGCATATACTTCCGACGTACTATCTAATGGGTATGTTTGTTCTCCTCCGCCTACTGGATCTTTGGATGTCTCTGTAGACGTGCTACCGCCTGTCATACCTATGGTCATGCCGTTAGAGTCTACCTGTATGCTTTTCCAGGAGTCTGTTTTGATCGTAGTGTTTCCTACGGTTTGCTCTGAAGAGCTCGTGATAGCTTTATAACCTTGTCCGGGTCCGTCTGCGTTTATCCACGCACCGTTTACATATTCATAGTGGTAATAAGTGGTACTGGTACCCGTTCCAATCTGTTTACCATCTTTGTCATAGAGCGAGATGTCTGAGGTAGTGCTCATAAACAGCAACTGCCCATCTTTAACGGTTCCTGTTCCGTAAATGCTCGTAGTAGTCTTGTGGCCGGTTTCCGTGTCAGTTTTTGTGCTAGTACCATATCTTTCTCCTGAAATGAGGTGCGAACCCGCATAATGGTAGTTATCCTGGTATTGGGTTACGTTGCCTTGATTATCTTTTTCGCTGACTATTACTGTATCCGTTGCAATTCTGTCTCCGTGGAGGCTCCCATAGGATTCTTGTATTGTATACTCGCCTGTTGCGTAAAAAAACTCTTTTATGTAGGAAGATTTGCCTCCGATGACGCTACCGCCTGGTGAATACTCAGTATATGAAGAGCTTTCAATATGGATTCTGTCTCCAGATGCAATAGGAGTAATTACTGTAGCCATTGCCAGTGTTGTTAAACCGATAACAAATGCAAACATTCCTATTAATACTCTCATTATATTCACCTCCTTTCCTGTGTATTTTTGTTTAACATAGATAATCCCTGTCATTGTTTCCTCCTTTCTTCCTTTTAGTTAGAGTTCTGTTCTTCGTTATAATTAATCTGCAGGACCCTTCCGTTATATATACCATATGTTACAGTTATTATGGCATTCCGTGGTAATAGCCAGCCGCCGGCTTGCGCCGGGTCGTCATAAATAGTGCCTGTACCTGTGCCAATAGCGCCATTTCCAGTAAGGTTGCCTTTTGCATCGTAGAGGTATCTGGTGTTTATGTCTCGCACAGATAGGTGAGTCCTGTCTGTATCAGCCTGGTTGTACCAGGTGGCTGAGTGCTCATCTGTGCTTAAGAGGCGGGCTATGTTATTCACAAGGCCATTACTGTAGCGTATGGTTGATTCCAGGGTCCGTACAACCAGCCCGCCTGGCTCAAGATATGATGTTATAGTAGATGAATCTTTTGCCATTGGCGTGAAACCGACTACTTCATAGTTGGTGACCGTTGTGCCTTCATAGCGCTGGCCTGGCTTTAGCGTTGTCGTAACTTTGTCAAGGGATACATTCACCTTGTTTCCGTTGGCGTCAAGATACCACGCCGCTATCATAGTTGTTCCGTCAAATTGTACTGTCAATACATGGTCTTCTGAATCAGTGTATTCCAGGATGTCATTTTCACGGCCCTTAAATGCCGTATGCCCAGTTGCGCCTGTCAATATATTGTTGGTATAATTGTATTGCTTTGTTTCAACTGTGGTTTGCGTTGCGCCGTATTGGGTTGAGGTTCTTGTGATGATTGTTGAAGTCATCAGTTGGTTTGGTATGATTGTATCATCCGCCACGTCTTTACCGTGTGGGTTGTCCACGGTATTGTATGTGAACAGGGCGTCGGTTATGATGGTGGTTGACTGGCCCAAGGGGTCGGTGTTTTTTCTTTCATCATGGTATGAGAGTATCTGGTTGCGGTCGTTGTAAGTGATATTACTGCGGTGCAGGGTATAGACTACATCCCCTTCAACGCCGTCTTCGCTATACTCAACCATCTTATCGGGATCGCCGTTATAGCGGATATTATATCTTGTGAAACTCGCATTTCCGTATACACTATCATCTATGGTTTGCGAGAAGGCGCGCAGGAATTTACCATCGTATATCCCGCCATAGAAATGTGTAACTTTTTTATTGCCGGCAGAGTCTATTTCTTCCACGAAATATTCAGTGGTATTTTTATTGGCGTTTGTGTCCTTGTCGGCATAAAATAATGAATCAGCGCTGTAGCGTATTCCGTACTGACGGGCATGGGTAATGTTGCCTAATGGATCTTTTGTATCCGATTCAAAACCTACAAGTAAACGTTTCTCATCATATTTGTAATTATATGAATCCCTCTTGCTGACATTGCCAAATTCATCAATTACCCTTTCGTTCATAACGCGGCTGACAAGGCCATCCTTAAAATACACTACCTTCCCGTCGGAGTATGGTATATATGTAAATTCTCCTTCGCTATAGGCTGTTTGCAGGCGTTGTCTGCGCATAAGGGCTATCTCGGTATTAATCTGTGCTGCGTTAGCCGATTTTAAATTTTCTGTCTCTGTTATTTTGTTGTTTGAGTAGGACGCGGCTTGGTAAGAAAGCCCAATGATTGTTTCAACCTGATTTCTTTTGCTGACCCTTTCCTTCTGGAGCATATCTATTCTTTTAAATACATCTACGTAATAACCATTTTGTATTTTGCTAGAGAGATATTCGCGATAACCACTTCCCGAATATCCCTCTGGATAATCTTCGCATAGGGCATAAGAAGGAATAAATATCAGATTCGTAATTATTAAAACCACAAATAATTTCATTGCCTTCTTTTGTGTGTCTATCCTTATATTTTTATCCATTGTAATCCAGCCAGTATAAATAGAAAAGCCGAGTTACCTTTATTGTTTCGGCAACCCGGCTATCGCGTTAATTTGCTAAACTATCACGTTGTCAGATTACTAAATTTATTGATAACAGTTAGCGATGTGATAAGTTAGCAGCGTGCTATTTTACTTAATCGACCCGTGGCTTTCCGCCCCCATCTTACGATGCACGCCAGCAACTTTGGCGCGTCCGCTAAAAGTTTATAGCGGAGGTTTGGCTTTATCGATTTACATATTGCAAATTCTGTTAACAAAGAACATGGTCGCTACAACCCGGCTCATTGTTTCGGGGTTAAAGGGACCTCTGTAAACACGATTAGGTTTTTATATAGGGCATCGTTCCTTATACATTCCCCATCCATTTTTCTGCTAAGGTGTTAAAATAAAAAACCGGGTTGTCAAAAGTTTTATTTTTCTTTCGGCAACCCGGCTATCGATGAAGAGACTGTGCGTATATCCTAAAAATCGACCCGTGGCTTTCCGCCCCCATCTTACGATGCACGCCAGCAACTTTGGCGCGTCCGCTAAAAGTTTATAGCGGAGGTTTGGCTTTATCGATTTGATAGTTAATACTTTATAAAAGTATTTAATAAAAGAGCAAAAATAATTTCAAATACACTGAAAGTATAACTTATAAATAAAGTATATGCAAGTTAAAAAAACTAACTTTTGTATCTGTTAACAGATTTTTTAAAAGATTATAAAGATTATATTTGAAGTCCATATCCAGTGGCTTTTTTTAAATTTGCCAGGGAGATTTGATAATTAGCCAGTGCCTGGATATATTTTGTGATAGCCTCAGAAAGGTTTACTATTGTGCTCATAGCGCTTGAAATACTAACTTCGCCTACCAGCGCCCTTATTTTAGTTATATCTAACTCGTTGCGTCGGAACCTTATTTCTGCTTGTGCTGTGTTAAGCTGTAAAACAGCCTTTTGATAATTAAGAAAGGCATCCCGGACTTCAAAAGTAATAGTTTTTATCGTTTCATTGAAATCGCTTAATGCCCTATACAAGTCAATGTCTGACCTTTTTTTATCAGCAAGGCCCTTTAGGTTATCAAAAAGATTCAATTCTGCGCTAAGTGTAGATGAACTTGTAGGTGATGTTTGTCCAAACCTGGGTTGAGTTTTGTCCTTTAGATAAGAGGTGTTTACTGTGCTTGTCCCAAAAGGCTTGGTAACCTTGAACCCACCATAGAAATTATTAGAACTACGCCAGGGTTCTGTTTTATAATGACCTTGATACTGTCCGTATGAACCTGTGAAATCTACGTTAAAGGAGTTATTTTTGCTTGCCTCTATCTTTTGGCCGTATTCATTAAATTTAACAAGTAGTTTGCTTAAGTATATTTCAGGCCTGTTTTTTATTGCTGTTTTTATGCAGGTGTCTAAGTCTATATTATTCAATCTCTTAGCCTCAAAAGCCTGGATTTTAATATGTGGCTTATCTTTTATATTTAATACCTGTTGAAAAGTTAATTCAGCCATCAATATGTCGTGTTTTATGCTATCCATTTTAAGCCTTATCTGTTGCAATGAGACTCTCGCGCTTGTTAATTCTAATGGGATTATCATGCCCACATCAGATAGTTTTTTTATTTTATCAAATAAATCCTTTGCTTCATTGAAAAGTTTCATTTGCTGTTTTAAGTGTAGATTACTAGCGATTAGATTATAATAAGCGGTTTCTGTTTTTTGGATAACATCCAATTTAAGTCTATCGTAATTCTTCTTTGTAATTTCTAAGTTTATCCTTGCTTGTTTAAGTGTATTTATTAATTTCCCTCCGGTAAAAAGAGGTTGGTCAATTTGGATTTTGCTTTCCCTTTCTTCGTAATCAACTTTATAGACTTCGCCAGTAGTATTATATCCCTGTAGTTTAAGATTAGGGAAAAAATTGCGCTTTGCTTCTAATGTCTTAAATTGCGCAAGTTCAATTTCCTGTAGCGCTAATTTTGTAGGTTGGCTGTTTTTAAGGGCTAAGTCAATAAAAGACGCTAGTTCTAGTGAAGATGAACCTTGGACTGTTCCAGGGGTATTAGGGAGAGATTGTGTTTGAGAAGAAATAGGTATCTTGGTATGCGGCATATTAAATGTAAGCGTTCCCGCAGAAATAGTCTCAGGCATTTTTTTTGTATCTTGCTGAGGTTTTTCTAAGGAAAGAAGTGCATTCGGGTGCCCTTGCGCTGTTTCCTCTTTTTTTGCTGTTAAATAATAATGTATTGGTAAGATTAATGCTAATTCATATTTACCAGTATAATCTTTTGGGAAAGGATAGGGACTGGCATTCTTTATGGTTGAAACTGCTGCGTCATCAAGTAGGGGGTAACCAGATGACTTAGCTATGTCTATTGTTTTAATCCTGCCATCTTGACCAATGGTAAACTTTACCTTAACTATCCCTTCCCAGCCTTTTGCCTGTGCCTCTTTTGGGTATATAAAATATGTATCTAACCTTTGTTGTATTAAATTAATATAACTTTGAGTTTGACCATAACATATTGTTGAATTAAAAAAATAAAATATTAATAATATATAAATTTTTTTTGTCATATATAAAATATTATTTTATATGATACTGTTAATGATATTGTATCTGCAAAAATTATAATATATAAAAATTGATTTGTCAATGTATATTTTTATTATATACAATTTTTTTATACTGTGTTGATACTATGATACGGTTATAAATTTATAAAAAACAAAATAAATATATAACTTATTTTAAACAAATATTGCATCAGTAAAAATATGAAATTATAAACACAATATAACATCAATAATAACAATAACTGTATTAATTATAATATGTTAAGATGACTTTCACCAAAATTTTATACTATTTTTACGTAATGTATTGATATTAAAAGAGTAAATAAACTTAATATTTTTAACTATTGTAATTTTAAAGTAAATATTCTCTCAAATCCAAAATAGATTTACGTATATTGCCGTAGGAATATCCTAGTTATTATCTGAGTTACATATGCGTTTATATGTGTCAAAGTAAAAATATGGGAACCCATATGTATTTTAATCATTGACAGTTATAACCATATATGTTATAGTTATATTGTGCAATGTAAAATATGTAAAAATGAATTTATACCAAATAAATACCATCCTAACCAACAAGTATGTTCTAATTTGAAATGTCAGAGGATAAGACAAATTCAAAATCAAAGGGAGTGGAGGTTAAGGAACCCGGATTATTTTAAATGCCGTGGGCAGGAACCTTCCTGGATAAAACATAGGCATATTTATATTAAATTATGGAAAAACATGCACAAAGATTCTTTAAAAGAATATAGCCAGAAACACAAATATAAACGCCGCGAATATATGCGTGAATATATGCGCAGATATAGATTAACAAAAAATGTTAATATAAACAAAAGTTAGATTTTTTACATTGACAAACATAAATTTTATGTATATACTTCAAATGTGGTTTAATTTATTTGAGTTTTATTTTTGCATTATTTATAAATAGTTTTAAAAAGTGTTTTTATTTTAATATCTTATCGATAAAGGCAAATCCGTCGAAAGACGGAGACGCAAAGCCACGGGTCCGACATATTATAGCACAATATTTAATTTGGATAGCCGGGTTACCGAAAAAGGTAATCCGGCTTTTTAGTTATAATAATAGCAAACAGAGAATTTGTTAATCCAATAGTGTTATGTATGGCTTAAATCCGACAATTTTAAAAATTGCCGGGTAGATTGGCTGATACAATGAGAAATTGGCGAGAAAAAATATGGTTAAAAATTGTTGCCTTGACTATCGCCGGTATATTTGTTTTTTCAGATGTAACCTGGGCAGCAAGAGGTGATTTCGGTATTTATATACCTCAATCTTCTAATAATGATGCCAATTCATATCATAATGAGGCCCACAAAATGGGCCTTTTTGATTTTATAGGTAAAACATATCAAGAGATTACATCATTATTAATACCTAATGCCTTTGGATATGATATATATAATTATAATAATGATAGAAATTATGGCACCATAACATCTACTTTAAATATTAAACAATTTATACCTGTTTCAAAGTCAGTTATTATAGATGACCAAGACATTGTAAATCAAGAAGTTATAGCAAATGATACCGTTTCTGATACTGTTTCTAATAGCGTTACAAGCATTAATTCTAATAAAGAAGATAAAATAAATAACAATTATTTAAATAAAGAAATAATGAACGAAGTTACAACCCAGGAAATTGATACTAATAAGGCAATATACAATCAAATTGATATTAAAGAAGATATCCACAATGAAACTCAAGCACAAAATATACAAAAAGAGTTAGTAGATGTAATACAGACAGATTCTCAAGGTTCAAACTATACAATTCAGGCAATGGATGTATCTGAGCAACCACAGGACAAAATAGAAAATATAGAAAATAATGCAATTATAATAGAGCCTTCTAATAATCAACAGGTTTTGATAAATAATAATACTAATAATACAGAAGTGTTACAAGCGCAACAGCAATTTGAAGATATGGCAAATCAAATTTTAGACCCTGCAGATTCAAAACTAATTGAAGACCAGGTAAAAGAAAATAGCCAGCAAGTTGAAAAGGCAGATATTGTTATAATTGATTTCGGATTTGTAATGCCACCTTCAAATATTACAATACCCTTAGCCCAACGCCAACCATTCAATAGCAATAACAATTGCAATGTAGCCCCAGAACAAAACGACAATACTAAGAATGTTGCTTTAGTTGTGAACCAAGATGATATTCAAAATATTCAATTTTCCGGATTTGTAGAAGATAATGATGAAATAATAGATGGCGTTTTTGAATCTGCTCCGCCTACAGGGCCTCCAAGGAATACTATAGACGAGAATCCCGTTGTTTCAGTCATATCTATTTCAGGAGCAAATGACTATTCAGAACCAGCAAGGCTTACGAATAACGACCCCATAAGTAATCCAACCGAAACACTTCAAACGCAACCAACACAGATACCCACAAATACATATCAGGCTAAACTATATAATCATAGCCCGCCCATTGTAAATTATAACTGCGCTGTTCTCACCCTCCATAGACTACTTAATATAGACCAGTCAATTTTAGGTAATCAACTCAGTAGATATACAGAGGATGGCCAAACCTCTATGTATGGTATTCAGCAGGTTGCCGCTGAATATGGGTTGGATTTAAATGGTTATTATGTTGGGCGAGATGAGTTAGCCAATTTACCAGGTTCAACAATTATTCATTTAGATTTAGGTGGTGACAGGGGGCACTGGCTTACTCTGGCTGATGCTACAGCCGAAGACCTTAAACATTTTGATGGGTATATATTGACTGCACAAACACTGGCAGGCGTTCAAATAGTATCCGCAGACCAGATGCAGGAAATAGTCGGGGCCAATAATGACCCAACAAGCGCCAACGACCTATTTGATATTCTGGCACCGGGTTCTAAAACACCTTCTAACGTGGATTTCTGGCAGGGAGTATGGAATCAGTACGGCAAAGAGCAGACGGTCTCGATGTTCAATGATATCTTAACCGGCGCCGAGTCATACTTCGGTGAGTTCGGCCATAATTATGATGCTATGGTACAGGCTTCCGCAGAGAAGCAGGGGTTCGTCAAGAACGTAACGACACTCGCAACAGGCATTAATCGGGCCACCGGCGCTAGGACTACTGTCAGCACAGCCCAAACTCCTTCTGGAGCTAGTATCGTAATTATTGACACAACCGATGCCACTATAGGGCTTCTGCATAGAGACACTTACGGGATTATTCCGGATATATCTTCTACGCGTTATACTGTAGATGTAGCCGGTCTTTCCTTTATAGTTCCTATGGGACGGCTTACCCATATCCAGGCGGCAACGGATTACAATCATGATGTCCAGTCGGGCTCCAATGCCAGTCCTGTCGTGACTACAATTACTGTTATGTTTGATAATGGAATTCCTGTTGGTACGATGACGAGGGAATTTAATGGAAACGGCGCGCTTGTGCAGAGAGAAAATGTTGTTTTCCTGCCGCACCGCATAGACCAAAATGGCAGACCGGTAGCCAACACCACAGATACCGGCCGAAGTATAGAGGTAAGCGAAACAGAACCCAATACGTTTATTGTAAGAGCTATACGGGTGTTGACTCATGTTGTATTTACTAATGAAGGTACACTCTATACTGGATTTAAGTATATCGATATCTCTTCCACATATATGCGCACTCCGTTTATCGCCTTTGAGGATTGCATGCATCCTGAGAATAACCAGGTCCTCGTGTACAACCTTGATGGTGGCACGCAGCGTATCACCGGAGTAGTCTTTACGCCAGGTTCTAGCCTGCTAAATATCAGTAGTGCCGCGGTTACAATAACTGGATTCAGGGATAGAGTTCTCATCCCTTCCGACTCATCTATTATAAAGGTGGATAGGGCAGATGGCTCGGCCGTGTATATCCGGGTAGACAACCCAGCCTATTCTGTGACTATGAGGGCAGGCAAGGTCACTGGGGAGACCTATCCTCAAGTAGCCACGCATGACTTAAAAGGCCTAGACGGCTTGGTCATCATCAAGGCTTCTACTAATATCATCGTAAGCAATGTTTTGGGAAATGATGGGGTAATGGTGACTACGATATCTCGTAGCAATGACGGAAACTTTTCAGTTGCCTATAAGAATGGCCGACTGATCGCAGACTCCCGCGTGGAAAAGGCTACCAGCGATATCAAGGACCCGGCGGGGAATGTCATTGTCCAGGTAGGCAACGATATGCTCATCGTTCACGACCTCACTACTGACAATAAAGTCCGAACTATGGTCATAGACGCGAACAATGCGCTGAATTATATCATCAAGAATGACAATGGCCAGATTATTGAGTCCTACATTGAAACCATATATAAAGGCACTACAGTAACAGATGCCCAGGGTAAAGTGATCCTGGTCAATAACGCAAAGGCCACCCTGCACCTAAAATTTGACAAGGACGGTAAGCAGGTGGGTGATTCTGAATATCTGGTTAGCGGCACCTATAACGGCGCCAGACTGAATGAAGAGAATACAGTTGCCTTCAATACAGGCGACAGGGTTACCTACGTCATCGGCACCAACCCTGACGGCACCCCTTCAGTCAACATGATCGACCAGAATAATAAATATACCGCTGTCTTCGGCTGGGACAAGGATACCAATAAGATGACATTTGTCACCGACCTCTATGTACTCGATGCGGTCTATAAAGGCACTACAGTAACAGATGCCCAGGGTAAAGTGATCCTGGTCAATAACGCAAAGGCCACCCTGCACCTAAAATTTGACAAGGACGGTAAGCAGGTGGGTGATTCTGAATATCTGG
>Ga0078972_1007480_pt1 | contig 24217 bp, 34 predicted proteins | sample YelNatPaOPGAMG01_FD_67568 | JGI IMG/M metagenome (GOLD analysis project Ga0078972, IMG submission 67568) | Hot spring thermophilic microbial communities from Obsidian Pool, Yellowstone National Park, USA - OP-RAMG-01 (SPADES assembly) (version 2) | ecosystem: Environmental > Aquatic > Thermal...
AAGCGCTTCAAGCGCTTGGTGAAAGTGTTGACGAGCCTCGACAGCTTCCGATTATGCTGCCGTGCGATGCAATCGCGGGAAATCTTCAATCTTCTAGTGATTACTACGGCTCAACGCGCGGATTGATTTGCCGAACTTTCGACGGCATCACTTGTAAATACGTTGACCAGCAAACTGGCGAATTGAAGGAACAGCCTTGCAAAATGAGAAGCGGTTGCGAACACTACAGCAAAAGCGATTGCCATTGGATACACCGATTGCGGTTTGTGTTGCCCGACGCTGCTGGCGTCGGGGTTTGGCAGATTGACACTACGAGTCCGAACAACCGCGCGAATTTGCTTACGGAAATGGCGCAGATTAAGGGATTAATGGGCGGAAGGCTGGCAGGGATTGACCTGCTGCTAACTCTAGAACCGCGAGAATTCGTGGTACCAGTGAAAGATAAAGACGGAGTCAAACAAATCAAGACAGTTTGCCATTTACTGCATATAAGAAGCCGCCAGACACTGCGTGAGTTAAGGAACGCAGTAATAACTCAACCGACGTTTGACTCCGCAGAGCTGGAAGACTTCGACCTATCACCGAATGATATCCCTGTTGTTGAAGAGGATGAGATAGAGGGTGAAGTCGAAGAAGTCTCAGAAGAAGTTGAGGCTGAATGCGAAGTCGAACCTGACTTTGAACAATCGGTTGCGGATAAAGAGCAATTGGCGATTGAAGACGCGCTAAAAGATGAGCTATTCAACGTTTGCCGCGAAATCGCCGAGAAGAAGGGGGTTGCGCGTCAAGTTGTTACAAAGATGGTTGAGAAGGTCAGCGGTGGGTGGAAAAGGAAAGTTGGCGACCTTAACGCAAAGGAGCTAGCTGCCTTGCGTGATATGCTTGAAACTTGGAAAGAATAAGTGGCGAGTCTAGGCGCGTTTCTAAAATGCCCAGAAATGCGCCTAGATTGCCAAAATTCGTGGGGTTTGGACAAAATCCGTATCTAAACTAGGGTAAAGGAGGAAATGGCTAAAATGGACAAAGAGAACGCGAAAAACGCAGTAGTTGATGTTGATGTGAATGATTTACTCTCACAGATTATTTTACTCCGTGAGGAAATACGAGCGAGACAAGAAATATTGCGCGTGATGGAACTTGAGATGGCAAAATACATGGAAGGTATGAATGCGTCTATACTCAAGACTAATGATTATCAGGTCAAGTTGGAGCCTAATTATCGCTACGAGTACGACTTCAGCAAACTGCTCAAGTTGAAAGACCATGTAGCGCCTGAGGAGTTTGAGTCGGCAATTCAGATAACCTACAAGGCTAACAAAACGCGGTTAAATCAACTGGTGAAATATGGCGGTAAAGTCGCCGAGATTATCAACAATTCGACAACTAAGATTGAATTACCCCCAAAGATAGAGATAAATCCGATAAAATCTCAAAAAAATGAAGGAGGTCAAGATGGCTAGGGTGAAGCATTCAGCGGAAGGAAATCCTATTTATCAATATCGCGAACAACGAAATTTGAGTTTACAGCAATTCGCTAAAGAGCTAGGGGTGAGTAGGCAATCGCTATACTCGTGGGAAAAGTCGGTTTGCATTCCAAAACCGAACAAGCTAACAAGGCTTGCGGATGCTATGGGTATTGATAGAGGCAATCTATATGATGAACTAGTGAAATTGATTGATAAAAAGAACCGACAGTGATAAAATAACTACTCAAGGGAAGGGTTTTCCCATGACTCAAGGAAAAAGAGACTTAGACGTTTTCCCTTACAACATTGAAGCCGAGCAGTCCGTGCTTGGCTCATTGATAATCAATCCTGCGGCGGTGGAACAGGTCGCTAGGATAATCAAACCTAGCGACTTTTACCGCCACGCGCATGGCGAGATATTCGACGCAATCTGTTCGCTACACTCAAAAGATGAACCTGTTGACCTAATTACGGTTCAAGAAGAGCTGCGCCGCAAAGGTAAACTCTCAGAGGTTGGCGGTACTGAATACCTGATGGCGCTTATATCGGTGGTTCCGTCGGCTGCAAGGGTTATTCATTACGCTTCAATTGTTCGCGATTTATCAATTGAGCGAAAGCAGATTAGCATCTGTACTCAGATTGTTGAGGCGCTGCGGAACAATTCGGCCGCGGTTGCATCGGAGAAAATAAAAGAGCTTGACGAGTTGTCGAAATCGAAATCTGACGACGGTGTAATACCACACTTGACTTTCAGTGAAGCGCTTCATTCTGATGACGTGTCAATCGCATGGGTTGTTGATAAGCTTATACCCCGAAAAGGCATCACGATGATAACTGGCGACTCAGGCGTCGGTAAAACCTGGCTTGCGCTTCAATTAGCGATATCCGCGTGTATTGGTGCGCCATTCTTAGATGAATTCACTGCAAGCGCTTTATCCGCGCTTTACATTGACGCGGAAGCAGGAGAGATACTACTCAAGCGGCGCGCTAAAGAGATATGGAACGCTATCACGTCTGACGTTCCCGAAATCGGCGAATATTATAAGGGCAATGAAAACAGAATTGCACTTCGACTATCCTATCAAGAGATTGACCTAATGAACACCGAATGCGTGGACAGGCTGCTGCGAGATATTGAGCTAACAGGTACAGAACTTGTTATCATTGACCCATTCAACCGCGTATTCACAGGAAAAGAGAATGACGCGGGCGATGTTGCAAAATTCTTCAATAATATCAAGCGGATAAGAGACGCAACGGGTTGTACGTTTATCTTTATCCATCACGCACGCAAACGCTCATTTGAAGCACCGAGTGATGCTGGACAGATGCTGCGTGGTTCAACGGCTATTCGCGCGGCGCTTGACTCTCATATATTTATCAGGGGTATTGATAATAATCTAATCAGGGTTGAGCACGATAAAAGCCGATATGCTGTACCCGTAGAACCGTTCATGGCGGAGCTTGTCGGTGTAGGTGAAGGGGTGATGATAAAATACAAAGGCGACAAAGAAGCTATAGAAGCAGGAAAGCGCGAACTTGTAAAACATCGGATTATGGAGATTATCGCAGACAGTGGCGGTTCGGCATATCGCCAGTATCTGATTGACAGTATAAAGGCAATTGAGCCTGACGCTAGAGAAAGAACAATGGCTAGGGCTATCAAAGAATTGCTTGACGATGGCTCAATTATAGGTGTGAGGTCTGACCGAAAGATGAAGTATATGCTGCCGATAAATGGCGAACTAAAGGGATTTAGTGATGATGAAGGTGAGTAGGTTTGGCAAGTATTTTGGCAAGTATCGCAATTTTGGCATTAATGAAATCGTCAAAAACTTATATTTGCCAATTTGCCAACGTCCCTATATATATATATGTTGGCATGTATTTTTGGCATTAATCTTTGGGGCTATAAGAAAGAGTCCATTTGGCATGTATTTTGGCAAGTATTTGGCAAATATCAATTATGCCAATGGACAGGTGCGCTGTCGCGCCGATTGCATGCCACAATCGGCGGCGCGAATGCGCCGCCGCACGCCGATTGGTGGCGTGGCCATTGTGTCATGCCAATCGCGGACCACCGCATTCCTAGCCGACTTGGCATGTAAAGGCGGAGTGTAACTGAGAAACCCGCTCACATTAAAAACTAAAAACGGAAAAATAATTATGGAGGTGAAAAAATGATGAGAAGAAGATATGAGGTTGAACCGCGCGCACTGCCGAGATGGTGGTTAGCGGCTGCAGTACTCGGATGGGTTTTAACAGTAATTCTATTGACAAAGGGAGGGTAAAACGGATGAAAGTTGTATGCTATACGAAAGTGTTACGCGATGCGGTTCGAAGCATGTTGAGAGAGTTACACTGGTTATATTTACAACACTACAAGGATTTACAACCTGACGAGCTGTTTAACATTCCTGTGTTTGAGTTGGACAGTTGGGGCAACTGGTTACAGATAACTACCCGCTGTAATGACGAATGGATAAGTCGCACTATTAATGCGAGAGGAGAGGAGCACGGTGGGCTGCGCGCATGCCCGATAGACTTGTTGCGCATATTAGAGGAGTTTACGAAGTTTGACATCGAAGAGGTAATTGTAGAGCATACCTTCAAAGGTAGGCGGATAAAACTGACTTGCGGCAACACTCTTTATGAACTTCTTGAACCTAATTATCCTAAAACGGTTGAAGACTATTGATGGCAACGAAAACAAACTAACGCGGAGGGTAAAAATGAAAATCACTTGCAATCAAAAATCGCTGTACGGAGCAATTCAAACCGTCAACCGAGCAGTGAGCGCTAGAGCTTCACTGCCTATCCTTACCCATATTGTGATGAATGCGCAGGGCGACAACTTGCAGTTAATGGCGACCGACTTAGAGATATGGATGCAGTGTTCTACCGAAGCAACCGTAGAGGAGAGCGGAGCGGTTACTGTTCCTGCAAGGGTTATCTCAGAGATACTGGCGGCACTGCCTGGTGAAGATGTAACTATAGAGCGGAAAGAAGACAAGCGAATAGGTATAAGCTGCGGGGCTATTCAATATGAACTTCTTACACTAGAACCCGCAGACTTTCCTAATTCGCCAGAGGTTGAAGTCGAAGCTTCATTTACAATAAAGCCTCAAGACCTGCAAACGTTGGTTGAGAGAACGCTTTATGCCGTCGCAGAAGACCGCTCAAGGGCAACACTTACAGGAGTGCTTCTTACACTTGATAACAGCACACTCAAGGCAGTATCTACCGATACGCACAGACTGTGTTTGGTTACTACTGAAGTAATGAACGTATCTACTACAGACACGGCGTCAATGAAGTACATAGTACCAAGCAAGACAATGGGTGAGGTTGGAAGGTTAGCGGCTAAGCTAGCGCCAGACGATGGTGTGAATATTGCTACTTCAAGCAATCAAATCATATTCGAGATTGGTAATGTGAGACTAACTTCACGATTGATTGAAGGAGAATTCCCGAATTATGAGAGAGTAATCCCTACTGAGTATCAGAAAAAACTTATTATCCCTACGGAGCCGTTTAGAGCTGCCGTCAAGCGCGCGGCGATAGTTGCAAGAGATGACGCAAATAGAGTTGTGTTTAGAACGGATGGCTCTGTTCTAAGGCTATCCGCAGAAAGCCCATACGTCGGCACGGCATCAGAAGAAGTTGACGTAGAGCGAGAAGGTGATGACGTCAACATGGCTTTTAACGCGAAATATCTTTTAGACTTCCTTGCTACCATCAATGCAGAAGTGATTGAGATGGAACTAACGGGCGAATTAAACGCGGCACTAGCCCGACCGCAGGGGGTTTATGATTATACGTATGTGTTGATGCCGATGCAGATAATGGCGAAAGGATAGGTTGAAATTGAGAAAATCAAAGAAGACCGACGGCAAGACGACAGAGAAAGAGTTTATGGGTCAAGTAAAAGAATTAGCAAAGCTATTCGGTTGGAGAATTTATCACCCAGCGTTTAGCCTCAATCCCGCCGAACGCGGCTATCCTGACCTGACGCTTGTTAGGGAACGTATCGTGTTCGCGGAGTTGAAGACCGACAATGGAAAAGTTACTCCGTCTCAAGAAGAATGGATTGAAGCGCTAAAAAAGGCGGGAGTTGAAGTTTACGTTTGGCGACCTTCTCAGTTAGAAGAAATCGCGGAAATATTGAGTCGAAATAGTGTTGACAGTTAGATAACACGGTGATATATTCGCTATGAGGCGATGCATCCCTTCCCTCCCTTTCATTAATCGAGGGTGTTTCTACACCCTCAATTTTATTATATAACTTTGTTGACAACTAATGGACAACAACGCTGGGGGTGTTAAAACTTGGGTCGAGGTGGACGTAGGTCGAAATTAACGCGTGAGAGAACAGAGCGGTTTGTTGAGATGATTAGACGTGGCGCTACAATACCTACTGCTGCGTCGGCGCTTGGCATTAATCCGCAGACTATTCACGCATGGCTGCATATCGGGCGGAAAGAAGACGCGCCGCCGTTATATAGGAAATTCGCAACCGAGGTTGACGCTGCGATGGCGGAGTGGGAGATTGCTCAAGTTGAAAGAATAACCCGCGCGTCAGAGACAACCTGGCAGGCGGCGGCGTGGCTTTTAGAGCGCCGATTGCCTGACAGCTGGGGGCGCCGTGAGCGGTTGGATGTTCGACAAGCAACGGTTATATCGCGGTTAGACGAGTCTGTAAGGGAAAGGTTGTTGAGCGATGATGAAGTTATTCGAGCAGTCGAGGCAGTCGCTGGACGACTTGCTGCTACTGAGTCCTGCGACGATGGCGAACCTGCTAACGAAAGGGAGCTACAAACTCCCGAAACACATACGCTATCTGAACACTCTGACGACTCTAACACTGATGAACAAGACGGCTAAGCGGCACTTGATGGTCATGATGCCGCCGAGACACGGGAAGTCAGAGTTTTGTTCGCACTGGCTGCCATCGTGGTATTTAATGATGTTTCCTTCACGCAATATAATCCTCACGAGTTATTCTTCTCATTTTGCCTCCGACTGGGGTCGAAAAATTCGCAATACGATTGAAGAATTCGGAGTCCACTGCGGGGTTTCACTCGACCCGCGCTCAACGGCTGCCGACAGGTTCAACACTGAAAAAGGCGGCGAACTAGTTGCCGTTGGCGTTGGTGGTGCGATAACGGGTCGAGGCGCGCATTTGCTAATAATAGATGATCCCGTCAAAACTATTGAAGAGGTTTTCAGCCGCACACAACGCGATAAAGTTTGGGATTGGTTTCGCTCAGTCGCTTATACGAGATTGGAACCTGACGGGCATGCAATTTTGGTGATGACCAGGTGGCATGAAGACGACTTAGCGGGCAGGATACTCGAAAACGACAAAGATAACTGGGAGGTCGTGAGAATACCCGCCATTGCAGAAGAAGGCGACGTGCTCGGCAGAGAAGTTGGAGAGCCGCTATGGGGTGATAGGTTCGGGAAAAGCGAATTATCCAACATTAGGAGTGTTATTGGGAGTATGCTGTTCACGTCTTTATATCAACAATCGCCGACCGCGCTTGAAGGTGAAGTATTCAAGTCAGCGTGGTTCGATGAAAAGATAAAGATGACACCGCCAGACCTAGAACGTGTTGTGATGTATTGCGATTTGGCGGCCAGTGAAAAGACAACCGCCGATTATACGGCGGTGGCTGTGATGGGTATTGATGAAGACGACAACATTTGGGTTCTGAGTATGCGCCGCGAACGGTTGGAGTGGGGCGCCGTGAAGCGCTTGATTGCTTCGGAAGCCGACAAGTATAAACCTGCGGTTATCGGCGTCGAGTCCGTCGGCATGCAGGCGGTTTTAGTCAAAGACTTGATGGATGCGCTACCTCAATACGCGGTGGTTGGAAAGACTCCGAAGTCGGATAAACTATCGCGGGCATTGCCGCTAGCCGCGCGCGCAGAAGCAGGAAAGGTGTTTTTGGTAAAAGGGCATTGGAACGGCGCGTTGATTGATGAATTGATAACGTTTCCACGCGGGGAACACGATGACCAGGTAGACGCTCTGAGCGGTGGCTATGAAATGTTGATGGAACATAAGGCGGTGAAGGTTTGGTGATTAATAAAGATAAATGGCTGGAAGGCTTTTATGATGATGTTACGTCTGATGATGACTTATCGCCGATACCTGATATGGTTGCTAGAGACGTTCGGCGCGCGATTGAACTTGGACTCATGACGAAAGACGAAGGAGACGTCTTTTGGCTTTACGTTGTGAAAGGATTTTCGCTAAGAGAGATTGCCTATATGTGCGGTCGCTCTACCGAATGGGTGAGAAAAAATTTTATCGCCGCCGTCGAGAAAGCCGAACGTGTGCCGCACTGCGGATTGATAACCGTTTTAATTGAGACGTTCAAAAGTGATAGCGAAAAAGCGACGGCTTACTGGTGGAAGCCGCTACGCGAATATTTTCAACTGCTGCCGTCGAACAGAAGACCGAGACGAAAAATTAAGAGAAAAACAGACGCGGGAAAGTGATTATCTGAGCACGAGTTACGCTCAAAAAGTTGACGCTTGAACCGTTTTAGGGGTTATATATGAGAGAGAAAATTCATTGCTGCGCTTCAAAAGAGAACATGAATAGCAATCAGAAGGTACAGAAATTACAGATTAATCACGATAAAACTTGTTCGTGTCCTGACAATCATATTAGCTGCATTGATAGGAAAGAATGGTGCAGGTGTCAATTCGCTATATGGGAAATCTTTTACAATAGAAAAGATATTAGAGATAAGAATATTCACCCTGCTACCTTTCCTATCGGTTTGCCCAAGCGATGTATAGAGCTGTTCACTCATAAGGGAGAACTAGTATTAGACCCGTTTGTTGGAGTAGGTACTACGCTTATTGCGGCACGGGAGACAGGAAGGAATGCTGTAGGGTTTGACCTGAACGATAAATATATCGCAATTGTTAATGAGCGGTTGGCTAAAATGGATATACCATTGTCAGAAGAGTTAACACAACAGATAGCAATATGCGATAACGCGATTAATATACCTAATTACTTAGATGAGAATACGGTGGCGCTATGTATCACTTCGCCACCGTACGGCAAAGCGCTAGACAGAAAAATAAAAAATATTAGTTGGCGCAATCCGCAAGAAAGACCAGACTATAACAAAATTCTACAATATTCAAACGACCCTGCAGACTTAGGAACAATGGAAGTTGAAGAATACACAGAAGCATTGAAGGCGATATTCAAAGGCATACTGCCGCTGTTTAAATCCAAAGCGCATTGCGTTATTAACGCGGCGGATATATGGTATAACGGGCGCAGATGCGCTTTACATAATTATATCATAAACGCAATGCATGAGGTAGGGTATGAGATAAGAAATATAATTATTTGGGATAAAAGAAAGATGATACACTCATTCTGTATGTTTGGTTACCCAAGCAATTTTATAGCTACGTCTAGCACTTATGAATATATACTCGACTTCGTGATACGCGGTGATTAGATGGCAATTTGGAATAAGTTAGTCAACAAGTTTAGCGGAAGTAAATCACTTGATGTTTTCCTGAGTGTTCCTTCGAACGCGCCTACTATCACGTCGCCATTCGAAGCCGCGACGGCGTATATCACTAATCCTGACGTCTACGCTTGCGTTCGCGAAATCTCAACCGCAGTTGCAGGTATAAACCTAAAAGCGGTTGGCGATGATGGCGAATTCGTAGAAGAGCATCCTTTGCAATCTTTACTTGACAACCCTAATCCGTTTTCAGGTGGTAGCCGTTGGCGAGAAAATCTAGTTGCAAATCTGTTGATAACAGGGAGCGCTTATGCGCTTCGACTGCCGCCAAATCCGCAGAGACCGCCGAAGGAACTATATATCCTTCCTTCTTTGAACGTTACACCCGAAGCAGACAGCACGGGCAACGTCAAAGTTTATCATTACAAGAGCGGCGCGGTTAGTGTTGACTACGCGCCAGAACTTATCCTATCGCTTACATATTTTAATCCGACTTCGCCGATTAAAGGGCTATCGCCGATTAGCGCTGCTGCTGCTGCTATAAAGATTGGCGATATGGCGCGAAGCTGGAATTATAACCTTTTAGCGCAAGGCGCGCGACCGTCAGGCGCAATAAAAGTAAAGACTCCGCTATCCGAGCAGTCGCGCGAGCGGTTGAAGCAGGAGCTAGAGGAAAAGTTTCAAGGTTACAGAAACGCTGGCAGACCGTTAGTCCTGGAAGGTGAGATTGATTGGGTCAACACGGGTTATTCACCTGCCGAGATGGAGTACCAGGATAACCTTCGACTTTCAACGCTTGATATATGCCGTGTTTTCAACGTGCCGCCAGAGATGATAGGCGACTCTCAAAATAAAACATATTCAAACTATCAAGAAGCACGAAAGGCGTTTTATCACGAGACGGTTTTACCGCTGTTAGACTGGATATGCGACTCAATGACTCATTGGCTTGCAGGATTATACGAAGGCGTTAGCTCAATCTCATATAGTCATAATGAGATAGAAGCGCTTCAAGAAGACAGGAATTCGGTTTATGATAGGGTTCTGAAGGCGGTTGCGCAGGGGGTTCTGACAATTAATGAGGCGCGCGGCGAACTTGGGCTTCCGCCGATACCTGGCGGCGACGTGCCGCTTGTGCCGTCAAACTTCATACCGCTTGACCTAGCCAGCGGTGTACCTTCAAAGAGCGATGGGCTATGAGAATATCGCTTTCAAGTCAAACTTTGGAGTCAGCGGTCAATCGTGGTGTCAGAGAATTGCGACCGCGACTTAAGGAGGTTTGGAAAGAGCAAGCGCGTGCAATTGATGAAGACACCGTGAGCAACATAATTGCTCACGGCGTCGGTGTTATGGTTAATGGCTGGACGTCAGAGACTGCAAAGGTGATTAATCAACACTACGTACCGCTTGCGCAGGCGCTTTGGAAAACCGCCGTCCTTGAAATTGATAAAGAGGTTTCGCGGCAGAAAGCGATTGACAATTACCTATTAAGTCGCAACTACGCAAACGGGTTAAGATGGGTTGCGGCACATGGCGCAGAGTTGGTTACAGAAATCGTAGAGACTCAGCGGCTGGCACTTCAACAGATTTTACTTCAATCTCTCACTAGCGGTTATTCAATTGAAGAGATGACGGACATTATACGCGGAGTTGTTGGCTTGACGACTTCACAAGCGATAGCGCTTATAAATGTTCGGGCAAATTTAGTGGCGCAGGAATTATCGCCAGGCAAAATATCAAGACTGACCGACCGATACCGTGAGCAGATGTTAAATTACCGAGCGGAAAGGATTGCGCGCACGGAGTCGAGTTTTGTTGTTCATGCGGCGCAGGATGACGTTATCCGCGAGAGTGTTTTAACTGGTGAACTACCTCATGATATTCATAGAGTTTGGGTTACGACTCAATCAGACAGAATGTGCGATGAATGCGCCGCAAGAGATGGCGAGGTTATAGGTCTAGAAAGTGATGACCTGCCGCCATTGCATCCTAATTGCATGTGTACGGTTGTATATACGACAGAATAAAAAGAGGTGATTGTTGATGTTCAAAAAAGACTTCAAGTTGAAAATCAAAGAAATTGACGACTCAAGCGGTGAGTTTACGGGATATGCTGCAATATTTGGAAATGTTGACTTGCAAGGAGATGTTATCGAAAAGGGAGCGTTCAGGAAAACAATTCAAGAGCAATCGAACGTCCCTATCCTTTGGCAACATGATACCACGCAACCGATTGGAGTTACAGTTGAAATTGATGAAGACGATAAAGGCTTGCTAGTCAAAGGAAAATTGAACTTAGAGACTCAGCGGGGGCGCGAAGCATACGCGCTAATCAAACAAGGCGCCATAAAGGGCTTGTCCATAGGCTACGATGTTATCAAAGATGTTATTGAAAGTGGGGTTAGAAAGATTAAGGAAATCCGCTTATGGGAGTGGAGCCTGGTAACCTTTCCCGCTAACCCGCTTGCCGAAGTTACAAATGTTAAAACAGCGGTTGCACCGCACACACCGCCAGCGTCTGAGTCTGACGAATGGAATGCCGATGAAGCAGAACAGCGGGTTCGCGCGTGGGCAACCGACGGTGATACGATTGATTGGGCAAAGTATCGCGAAGCGTTTGCGTGGTATGATGGTGAAAATCCTGATAAATTGGGTAGTTACAAACTGCCGCATCACGATATTGAAAACGGACGACTTGTAACAGTTTGGCGAGGTGTTGCTGCTGCCGCCGCTGCGCTTTCAGGCGCAAGGGGTGGGGTTGACATACCCGCCGACGATATAGACGGCGTTAAGCGACACCTTGCCGCTCACTATAAACAATTCGACCAAACGCCACCGTGGGAGAAAGATAAAGACGACGCAATCACTGATGCGGAAAAGTCGCCTGATGGCACTTTAGACGCTCAGCCGAGCATAGAGTCTAAATTCGACGACCTACTGGCGGAAATCAGAGCAATGCTAAGTAAATATGGAGGTGTAGAAGATGGAGAATAAAATCTACGATAAAATGCAGGAAGCTTGGGAGTCTATGAAAACCCTGCTTTCCAAACAGAACGAATACATAGAAGCACGCGGGCGAGAGTCCGCAGAGCTAAAAGAGAAGATAGAAAAGGTCAACAACCGAATTGATGAGTTGGAGACCAAAATAGCAAGACCTAATACTGAGGTTACGGGTGTTGAGGAGTCTACGGCGAAGAAGGAGTTTCGAGATTATATCCTGAAGGGCATTGAACCTTCAAGCCTGAAGGCTGCGCTTATTACTGGTAATCAAGGAGCTGCTGGTTACCTGGCGCCGCCTGAGTTCGTGGCGGAAGTAAATAAATTTATAACTCCGCTGTCGCCGATAAGAACGGTGGCGAGGGTTATACCTTCTAACGCTTACAAAATTCAGGTACCCGTCAGGTCTACCGCACCGAGCGCGACGCTGGTAACCGATGGCACCGACGTTTCGGAAGACTCTTCAATCGCATATGGGCTGGTGAATATCCAAGCCTACGATATAAGGGTTTGGCGCGGTGTATCAAATCTGCTATTGACTTCGGCTGGCGTTGACCTGGAGTCCGAGCTAGCCGCCGACTTCGCAGAAGCGATAGCCTACAAGGAAGGCTATTACTTCGTGAGCGGCGATGGCTCCGGTGAACCAGAAGGCATTATGCAAAACACAAGCATCCCGTCTGTGGTAACCGGTAACGCTAGCGCGTTAACTGCCGACGGTATAATCAACGCGTTCTACACGCTACCTGAGCAGTTTGCGCGCAATGCGACGTGGGCACTTAAACGCCAGACGCTTGGAACGATACGAACGTTCAAGGATGGTTCGGGGAACTATTTATGGCAACCCGCGCTTGGCGAGCTTTCACCTGCGACGATACTAGGGAGACCGTATATCGAGTGTCCTGATATGCCTGCAGTTGGTGCGAGCGCATATCCTGTGATAATTGGCGACTTCCGAGCAGGTTACACGATACTTGACCATCAGGACATACAGATAATCCGCGACCCGTACACCCTAGCGAGCTACGGAGTTATACGCTTCGTAGCAAACAAAGCTGTTGGTGGCGCGGTTGTCAATGCGAATGCGTTTGTCAAGGTGAAAGTGGCTGCCAGCTAATCGCTAATCGCTAATCGCGCTATGGGGGCGGTGTTGCCGCCCCATAGCGCACCTATTAAGGGGGTGAATAATTATGAAGAAATATCCGTGCGCTGGTGTCGTATCGCTGCTTGCGCCGCAACAGCTAAGCGGCGCGGGCGCTACTTACACAAAATATATTGACTTGGCGGATGCGAACGAATGCTTGATTGCTATTAATATAGGCGCGATGGGCGGGACAAGTCCTACGATATCGGTAAAGCTGCAAGAGGCTTCTTCGAACCCTCAAGACTCCGCTAGCTACTCTGACGTGGCTGCGAGCAATTATGGCGTTTCGACCTTCGCCAATGCTGCCGCTAATACGATGGTTTACGCGACTTATACGGGAACAAAGCGCTACATAGTCGCCGTTATCACGTTGGGCGGCACGAGCCCGACGGCTTATGTTAGCGCTGTTGGTTTGACAGGTGAGCAGACTCAACTGCCGCCGATACAAGCAACAACTGGAACGGTTACTATAACATAGTGATGGTTGAGAGGGGCAATCACTTGCCCCTCTCAGACTTTGGAGGTGTTTACGATGAGAATAGGAAAGATGGTACGGGCTCAAGCGCTTGCGACAAGCCTCGTAACAACAAAATATTTTCACGTTGGCGATATTATCCGTGAAGGAGTTGATGTTCCCGAAGACGTTTTCGCAGTGGCGTTACGCGAAGGTTGGATGGAACTAATTGAAGAGTTTGTTTCACCTGAAAACGCAGAAGACGTCAAACCTGGTTCAAATAAAGTTGTAAAGCCTAACTCAAAGAAGGTGAAAGAAGATGAGTGATATCGAGATGATGGCGGCGAATAGTGGAAGGTTTCTAACAGACACTAATACCGATGTTAACGTTATAGACGGAACTTTATCGGGCGTTCGCGCTGCTCCCATCATATCAAGCGCGAGGTTTGTATCGAATGAAAACGTTTCGTTCACAAGCAACGTTTATAAATGCGGTGTTTGGTGGGACATAACTGGGCTTAGCGAAAGAACGCTTCTAATATGGATAAACGCCGCGAATAGCTGCACAATGACGGTTACATTTTACTTCAACACTACACCGTATTGGGGTACCGCCTCAACCACCCCAATCGCTCATACTACAACGACTAACATAAGTTGCACGGCGGGAACGTGGACAGGCGCGATAATATCAATTCCAGCCTATGCCCCGTATGTTACTTTTTCACTAACGCGCTCTGCCGACTCAGGAACGACGACTGTTAATGCGGAAGGTTACGGACACAGCTAGGAGAAGAGATGAAGCTATGAAGCCTATTTTAATACTACACGAGCGAGCGGCGACGTCTAGCCTCACGAACTTCAACCTTCAAACTGAGCTTGCATCTTTGTGGGCGCTAGGTATCCCGTTCGAACAGAAGATGGCTATAAGCGGATTTACCCGTCAAGCCTATGGTGATAAATATTCGGCGGTGATTATTCCACTGCTTGAGATGCCGACGTCAAACCGCGACGTTATTGCTACTTGGCTTGACGGGAACATACCCGCTGTTGTGCTCAACGCACGCAATGCTGTTGACTTTAGCGGTTACACGGCAGGGGTTACCGCGCTAAGCTATGTGAGCTCGAGTCAGTATATTAATTGTGTGCTCAGCGACATTGACGGCAAACAAATAGGCAATATAATCGTCTATGGCGTTAATTCAACACACCGACCTTATTCAATCGCGAGCAGTTATGCGAAACCGATTGCTGTTGACCCTACCGACCCTTCTAAGGTTTGGGCATGGGTCTGGATGAAAGGAAAATATCCCGTTGTATATTACGCGGGCACGGTGAACACGACGCCATACTTGCTTTACTTGCTCAAATTGATGAACGCGCCAGTGAGCATACCAATTGGAATTGACATGGACGATGCCGACGCGGCAGAGGTTTCTTACAATGTTGATACTACAAAAATCACCGCAGTGATTGATAGGGCAATTAGACTTGGCGGTTATGTTCTTTGCGGCTTCAAATCAACCGGTGTTGCTGGAATGCCGAGCGCGCTCAAAAGAGTTTACGCCTCTAGACCTAACGGCGTTGTTTCAATCGTTCATGGGCACTTAGATAACAACAACGAATATTGGTGGAACGAGAAAACTATCACGTTGACTCACGGCGTTTGGGGTGCGAAAAATTATGATACGACCATAACTGGGGCAAAAGGAACAAGTGCCGCCAATCCTGGCAGTGGAAAACTCGGAGCGTTTAGTTATGAGGTCGCTCACCTAAAGGCTCAAGGGTGGCTTCCAAACGTTATAGAGACACAGCACTACGGCGGGTATTGTTTTTTGCCTAACAACGCGTATTCGATTGCTGGGCTTCGTGCATTGAAGTCTGACGGTGTGATGGCGGTTCGCGGTTCTGGTGGTGCAGTTGGGGCATTAAGTTTTCACCCGTCTTCTCCAGCGGTGAGGGCGATGATACATTTTGCCGATGATAGCGGAAAAGGAACATTGATTTATTCGATACCAGCAATGCCTACGAATTCGTTAACAGCGCCGAGTGATATTTACGGTGGAACATTGGGCTTCCTTCCAACGATGCTTCAAAACAGAGCGGTGTCGCACGTCTTCTTCCATGCTCAAAATTTAACTAATGACTCTAACGGGGCTGCGCGGTTGAATTCGATTAATGTTTGGCTGGATGTTGTCGAACTTTGTCAACCTGTTCTCAGGCTTTATCGAATAGGTGAAAGGTGGAGACCGCTATGAGACACTATTCAATTGTTGTCCCGCCGACTATTGAACCCGTCAGTGTTGAAGAAGCGCGCGCCTACCTCAAAATCCCTGTTGACGACCCTGCGCAAGACGCGTTGCTTGCGATGATGATTAAAGCGGCGCGTCGAGCGGTCGAAAATTATACTCGGTTAGCGCTTGCGGAACAAACAGTTAACTTTGTAACGGACGAACACTTGAAGTCGAATTGGATATCGGCGCCGCTGGCTTCGGTAACAACAATCCTCGCGGCGTTCGGAGTTGACCAATATGGCAATGAGAGTACTTTGGATGAGTCGAAAATTAATTTGGTTGATGGTGATGTTCCTTGTAGGTATTTTGTACTCAATGGCGCACTCAATACCAACTATGCTCAATTGAGAATTTCTCATGTTGTCAATTGTGTAACAGAAATCCCTGACGCTCTCAAAATAGGGGTGTTAAGACAAGTGGCGTGGCTATACGACCATAGGGACGATTTATCGCTTGACCGAGAGACAGTTTTAGAGCGCGGGGTCAGGGAGCTATTAGAGCCTTATAGGTGGGTGAGCCTGTGAGTCAGCGAATTCCAATAGATTTTAATGTTGAAGTCGCGCAACCTTCTGATTATGGATGGAGTAACAAGCAAACCTCGATTATTCGCGTCTATGGGGATATTGTCAGGATTGATGCGAATGTTAGCGCCATAGGCGACCAGGTGGAAGTTATTCAAACGATGACGATTAAAACAAGATACACTCAGTCAATAATGAACGCGAAAACCGCAGTTGTGAGTGGAAAGTCTTACAGGGTTATCGGTTGTTATGACCCTGACGGTCGCGCTAAATGGTTTGAAGTGATGCTGCAAGAGGTTCGGAAATGAGTGTGAACGTCAAAGTTAATCTATCACCCGCTAAGTCAGTAGTCAAATCAACTAATGACTCGATAGGCAAGGTTGCGCTAAAGGTTGTTGAAATCGCCAAATCAAGTATGAGAGAACCTAAGAGTGGGAGAGAATATCGCTATCGTTATCGTGTTGGCACAGGCGTGAAGCGCAGTGGGAAATCAAAGAAGGCGTCAATCACTTATCGCGCTTCGGCGCCTGGTGAGCCGCCTGCCGTTAGAACAGGTCGGTTATGGGGCAGTGTCGAAGCGATGAAAGTTTATGATGGGCTATGGCGCGTCGGTTCGAATGTGAACTATGCTGCGGATTTAGAGTTTGGATGTGATAAATACGCGCCGAGACCATGGCTAAGACCTGCTTGCAAAAAAGCGGGAGCACGCGCAAGCGAAATCTTTGTGAGAGGGAGACCTGCGACGTGATATGAAAGAGTTAATAGGTTCAATAGCGGATTTGATGGGGTTGGCGAAGCTGCCAATCCCGTTTTTTTACGGCAGGGCGCCGAGAGAGGTAGAAAAACCTTATATCACTTACACCGTTGACTCCCGAAGTTATGAAAATTCGATGAGTGAACTTGGCGATTTAGCTACGCTCACGATTAATGTTTGGAGCGCTAATGAGAGTGTTGACGAGGTTATCTTACTCGGCGACGAAGTCCTTGCGAGACTAGACGGAGCGATGATTGAGTTTGAGAACAGCGATTATCGCTGCGTGAGAATTGACCGCGAAAGTTGGAATGTTTTACCAGTTGACGAGCTAGGCGGCGAAGTTGGCTGGCGAGCGACGATTGAATATCAGATTTATTATACACACAAAACTGATTAGAGAGGTGATTACATTATGGCGAGACTTACGGGAAAAAAGGGAAGTGTAACTATTGGCACTTCAGGCGTTTATGGCGTCAAGTCTTGGGAGATTGACGCTAAATGTGATGCCGTTGATGTTACAGGCATGGACAGTAATGGAGTTAAAGAGTTTCTGAGCGGTTTGACTGAATGGAGCGGAAGCGTGGAATGCTTCCTGGACTCAGGAAATTTTGTCTCGAATTCAGTACTTGGTGGAGCGCCAGTGTCATTTTCTTTGGTGTCTGACGCAACAACACCCAAAATAACCTGCAGTGGTTCGGCGATATTAACTGGTTGGAAGCCTTCGGTTTCAGTAGAAGGCGCCGTTACACTTTCAATCACTTTTCAAGGTACAGGAGCCTTGACCGCGTCAGTTTCCTAACGAATTAGCGAGGTGATTTTTATGGGCAGATATGCTGGAAAAACAGGAGAGGTCAAAATCGCGCCTCACGGTGGAACACTTGCTGCGATTGTTGGTGTGAAGTCGTGGGAAATTGACGCTAAGTGTGATGCTGTTGATGTAACGGGCATGGATAGCGCTGGAGTTAAGGAGTTTCTGAGTGGCTTAACTGAGTGGAGCGGCACCGTAGAGTGTTTTGTAGACTCTAGCGAACTACAGGTTCTAGACGAGATACGAGAAGGAGTACCCTGTGATGTTTCATTTGCCGCTCAATCAGGAGGATTGACTTTTAGCGGCAGTGGCGTTATAACAGGTATTAAACCTTCGGTTTCGGTCGAAGGCGCCGTTACTCTTTCGCTAACAATACAAGGAAGCGGAGGTTTAGAAATTAGCTAATGGACGAATTAGCGAACACACTTACAGATGTTATCGAGTTTGAGTTGAAAGGAAAAACACTCAAAATCAAGAAAATAACGCTTGGTATTTTAGCCGAATTCTCACAAAGGATGTTCGAGCAACGGTTGAAATCGGCGCTTGCCGCAATCAAGGATGAATTGACACCGACGGAAGTCGCGGCGGTTGTTGATGAGTTGTCAAGGCGGCGAAGCGGTGAAAGCGAATTGATGGCGATTAATTCGCTTGACGGAATGAGGCTCATACTCCGTCTTTGCGCGGAAGCTGGCGGAACACCGACAGAGGATTTAAACGTGATTGACGAAATCAAACCTTCGGATATACCGTTAATCGAGTCGCTACTCAACATGGCTACGGATACGGAAGCTTCTGAGCTTGTAAAATCGGAATAGACGGGGGCGGTGGTGGGAGTTGGGCGGCTGCGATTGTGCTCTTATGCGAGCGGTTTGGGCTATCAATCGCAGAAGTAAAGGAGTTGACATTATTGCAAGTCAAATTGCTGCTGCAAGGAGCAGAAAAAACAGATGAAAATTCGCGATACGCGCGAATGAATGATGAGGCGCGCGCGGTTGCGGATAAAATCAAATCAAGGTTTGGGGTGTTCTAATGGCACTGAAAATTGCGGAGCTATACGCAGAGTTGAGAGCAGATACGGGCGGGTTTGTAAATTCGGTGAATAAAACCGTTGACGCTATTAACTCGGCGGCGGCTAAAGTTGAGAATAGATGGACGAAGCTTTCTGAAAATATGGGGAAAGCTGGGAGTTATCTTTCAACACGCGTTACACTTCCGATTATTGGTGCATTCGGCGCATCAGTCGCCGCCGCCAGTGAAGCCGAAGATGCGATTGATGCGGTCGCGTCGGCGTTAAGAAGAAGTGGCGCCAACGTTGATTATTACGTCAAGCGAATTGACGAGTTGAGCAAAGCGATACAACAGCAGACTGTTTATGACGACGAAGCAATCAAACGCGGCGCGGCGCTTGCGATAAATATGGGTATTAGCGCAGATAGAATTGAAGAGGTTACTAAAGCTGCTATAGGGCTAGCGGCTGCTTATAGAATAGACCTTGAGACAGCCTTCAAGTTGATTGGCAGAGCGGCGGCTGGCAATACCGCTATGCTGGGGAGATATGGAATAATTATTGATGATACCCTATCAAAAGAGGAGAAGTTTAACAGAGTACTAGAGCTTGGAATTTCGGGCTTTGCAATCGCCGAAAGCCGAGCTCAGACCATGAGTGGAAGTCTTTTACAGGCCAAGAATGCGATGCGTGATGCGGCGGAGACGATAGGAGCGGCGTTCGCGCCATTCATTCGCGCTGCCGCCGACGTGTTGAAAAGCTTCGCGGTGATACTGCAATCAATATCGCCGACGACTCGCAAGTGGATAATAACACTTGGGCTTGCTGCTGCGGCAGTGGGTCCTCTACTAATCGCAATATCTTCATTGATTAACGCTTACAGAGTATTAGCGAGTACTCAATTGATTGCGATGGCGATTGCAGGAGGTCCCGTTGGATGGGCTACGATTGCGGCTGGAATTGCGACCGCGGTAACCCTTGTTTGGGCGTTGAACGCCGCGTTTTCGCAGACGGCACAGTCGGCAGAAGGTGTCGCGGATGCGGTTGGACAAATCGGAGCTAAGACGAAGGAAGCGGTGATTGCAGAACAGATTGAAAATGTTCGAGCTAGGATAGAAGAGGCGAAAAAACGGATTGCTAAGTCAGCGGCATGGGGCGAATGGTTATTCGGAAGTGTGAAAGCATGGAGAGATTATTTATCTCGATTACAAGAAGATTTGATATCACTTGTGAGACGTCAAAGGGAGTTAGGGAAAGAAAAACAACCCGCGATTGCCGCTCAACGGGCAACAGAAGAAGAGCTTCAGGCTACTAAACAGATACTCGAAGCGCGAAAACAGATTTACGACATGTCGCGCGGATGGACGACAATAGGTGAACTTTGGAAAAGGTCAATGAGCATATCTTCAAAGATGATGGAGACAGCTACACCCGCAGTTACCTTCGGGGCTGCCGATGTAACCGCCGCTTATGCGATTGCGCGGAGACAGTTGGAGTCGAATAAGCGGCAAGAAGAATACTTGAGACAGTTGCTAGGAATTTATAAATCACCTGAAGTTGAATATGGTGAATGAAGAATGACAACGATACGTGAGCTTTGCAAAGAATTCCATGATAGCCGCCGCTGGGTGAAAACCCGTTCGGGGTGGAGCGGCACTCGCAAGTTTGTTGTTCAAAACAATCCAACAGCTATTGCGCTATTGCCGCCGATAGGGTCTAGGTGGGCGGTTGCGCCAGGGCAAGCGGAGTTAGTTTGCGTGAAGCATGACTTTGAACCTTACGGAACAACAACTTCTTCTTTGTATCAGTCACCGACTCACTGGTTGGTTACGGTTGAATATCAATCCACGAGTTGGAGTACAGACCCGATAGTGACATTCGAGACAGACCTAGAGGTCTTAGACAATGGGCGATACAGGACTTATAAATCCGATGGAGCTTATCGACTTGAGTATGCGGGAACAACATACCCGCTAATCGGGCTCTCAGTTGAAATTCAGAAGAGGATAGCTGACCTGCATCAAACAATGGAGTTACTCGGAAAAATCAATAGCGCGCCGGTAACAGTTTTAAGGCGCTATACCTGGGGCGCTAAGAAATTGTTGTTCGCCGGCTTCAATACTCGAATTGAATACGATGAGACAGGTACAAAACAGTATCACTGTTATTATAAATTCCAGTACCGCCCAAATGTTCCTTCATGGAACCATGTTTGGAGAACAGAGCCTGGAGAGAACTTCGGGGGATGGGATGAACTCGACCCGCCGCTTTATCAGATAGCAGACTTCACACCGCTTAGCGACATTCTAAATGGTGGTGAATGATGAGAGACTTACCACGAAAGAAAGATAAAGCGCCGCTCACAGGCGCGGATTATAACCGACTCGCCGAACAGATTAATAAAATCGGTACAATCAAGGTTGGTGGAAATCTAGATTATCGCCGAACACCTGGTGGACATGCTATATTCGGAAAACCGAGTTGGAATGAACCGCGACGTCAAATTTGGGCAATCATTACAGGGCAAATTCCATTGACTATTCGCGACGTCTATAACCGCACTCACCAACGGTGGATTTACGAGTGGTACGAAGTTTACAGAAAGCAGACTGGCGCTGCGGTGAGCTGGGAGCGGCTACCAGGTGGGCTAGGAACCGACGAAGAAGGCGGCGAGATGCCAGGCGCTCAAAACGCCGCCGATTGGGCGTGGATTGGAGACCCTACCGCCGAGAAGGATTTTTATATATCGCCCGTTCCAGTAGGCACCGTCGTGCCGTTGTCGATTATCGAAACTGTTGACGGTTGGACGGAGTGTTGGTTCGAGTCGCCGACAAATCAAGATACACAAGCGCCGAGCACTGCCGTTGAGACAACAACCTTTTATGCGAATGACGGCAAGAGTTGGAACATTTACTGGGGCGAAGGGAACGTTGATAAGGGGCAATGTCTCAAAGTGAGGATTGTCGAATACGTCAACTACAATGACCAGGATTATAAGTGCACCGCTTATTGCCGATGGCTAACTTTTGACCCGACAGGTCGGCTGGTGGCTATAAGCGGAACAGAAGAGGAGACAGTTTTCCTGGCGGTGGAGTGTCCGTAAATGCCATTGCAAGCAGTTTATCTCATTGGTGGAGACGGGGTACCGACGGATTACCGCTATATCCTTCGGCGCGCGGACGGGAAAATTGTTCACGAATGCTGCTGTGCGCCAAAGCCTGGTTATATTTACTCTTCAATCAACCCGCAGGCACTCGGCGACCATTGCCATGACGAGCCGCGAGACTGGGAGCAGGGGTCGCCAGATATTGACGCGTTTAAGGTAACCGTTGGTGGCAGTTATACTTGTTCGAGTCCTTCTTCTCAGCACTCAATACCGCCGCATACGGGTTTGAGGTTTTATCCGCCGAGAGATTGGGCAGAGCTTGACATTGGTTCATTAGGAACAATTTTCACAGCAACTCTTTATATTCGACAAGTCAAACCTGCATACGGCTATTCAGAGTGTTTGGTTTGTGGCGGGGCGTTTGATTACGGAGCAGACCCTTGCGGTAACAGCGGGTTGGGGAGCTATGTTTTCACTGAAGGAAAAGACGAGTCAAACAATTATTATATTGAGTTGACTTCTGACGGCTACCTTTTCAGCGCTCAATGCAATGCTACAGAAGCTCACCCCCACGTTTTTGAGGAGCGAATACGGTTGGAGCTGCTATGAAAAGAGTTATTGTTAACGGGGTTCCAATGGAACTAGAAGACGGAGATGGAAAATCAATTCTTGAACGGATGAGAAATTGCAAGCATCCTATTGGGCGATTGGAGCTTATTGGTTACAAAAAACCTCGTTGTTGCAAGAACAAAAATGCAAGGAAGGTACAGGTTTTCAGGTGTGAACTTTGTGGAAAGACTTTTTCGGTTGACGATTAAAATGAGAGGTGATTAGTTATGGCTAATAGATATTTTCATTGGCGCGGAAATGGCGCTGGAACAAAAACTGATTGGCAGGATGGAAGGAACTGGGTGAATAGCTCGGGGGTTCCTTATTCGCAAACGGATTATCCTGGTTCTAGCGCATCAGACAGCGATTATGTTTACTTTGACGCCGCGCTTGAGACTGGCGCCGCGAGTGCCGAAACAAATTTAGATTTGAGCACGAAAAACCCTATCGCTAGTTTGACAATGACGAGTGATTATAATGGACACGTGGGTACTTCGACGTCGACGTTAATTGTTAAAATACCTACGGGCGACGTGATAATAGATGGGAGTGGTTGCGATGATACCAATCATATTTCTGGCGAGGATACAACAGGTATCAACAAAATTAAATCGTTTGGTGGTTCACTAATGATTGGTGGAAAAATTGGGAGTGTCGAATTGCTGAAGGGGGTTGTTGAAATCGCGAGCTCAACTACTATCACAGCATCGCTTGTAATCGCATATCTCACGTCGCTAACGACAGATGTCTCACTAACGATTGGCGCGGCGACTTTGCCGTCAAATGTTGTGGCGATGGGAGGGACGACAACTTGTAACGCGACTCTTGACTCTCTCGACCTTCGCGGCGGCAATTGGGTTCAATCGGGAGCGATAACAACTGTTGATGTTGCTGGCGGAACGCTAGATTGGCGTTCAGGAGACATAGGAACGGCAAATGTTTACAGCGGCACTCTCACGGCTGCCAATGGGGCTGCGGCGAGGGGAATTGGAACGGTTATTTTATATCCTGCTGGCACACTCAACCTCAACAATCGGCAGTCGAACATATCAATCACTAACTACATTCAAACTTATGGCGGTTCACTTGTTTTAGGAAGCGGTCAAAAGGTTACTTTGATTTAGCGGGGTGCACTTGACATGACTGTACCAGATGGGATTATAATGGGAGCAATTGGAAGTTTAGCTGCTTACGCGGCGTGGTTTTCCAAAAGAATAGCCGACAGCTACTTTGCAGACGTAAAGGCTGCGAAAGAAACGCTCGAAAAAGTAAAAAATGGAGTTGATGAACAGGCGCAGGTACATGAAAAGCAGTGTCAAGTGCTCGACCAGATTATTGTTACACTCAATAAAATAAATGGAGGTGTGAGATGAACATTAGTATCACAGATTGGATTACACTGGGGGTTGGAGTTGTGGGGATTATAACGGCACTTTTAAAAACAATTGCGCCACGACTTCCAAAGTCTGTTCAGACGATTATTGCAAAAATCGGGCAAGACGATATTGTCAGGATTATAGCTTGGTGTCAAACTCATGTTGCCACGACAGAAC
>Ga0078972_1007481_pt1 | contig 24216 bp, 16 predicted proteins | sample YelNatPaOPGAMG01_FD_67568 | JGI IMG/M metagenome (GOLD analysis project Ga0078972, IMG submission 67568) | Hot spring thermophilic microbial communities from Obsidian Pool, Yellowstone National Park, USA - OP-RAMG-01 (SPADES assembly) (version 2) | ecosystem: Environmental > Aquatic > Thermal...
TATGAAACGATTCGAAACGCATTTGAGACACCTTTACAGTACATTTGAAAGATTTTGCAATACTATTGCAATTCTTCTGTAATACATTTGAAATATTTCGAAAAAACGAGTTTTGATTGTGTAAACAGGCTTAACTGTGTAAATAGGCCTAGTGACGTAAATGGACATTAAATATGGTATTGAGCTTTTCCTGTGAAAATTATTGTTTGCGCACAGTTTGTGCTGGACATCTCATTGGCCAAGAATAAATAGGGTACTTGGACAAAAAATTACCCTCTAAAATGCCCAAAATGCATTCGTAGACACGAGGTAGAGGTCATGGTAGGATTTTAAACCTTTGAGGTATCTTTCGTTGATTGTAAAGCGTTTTCTGAAAAGATTTTTGATGGGGCTGTTGGAAATTTTTAATTTTGACACAATTGGAGGTAAAGATGAAGTAGTCTGTAGTCTCCCAATTTAGGGAACACTACAATATTTCTCTCCCTACCAAATAATTTGTAGTGGATACGCCTCAACATAAAAATACTCTCGACCATTGATTAATACTCAATTTCCACAGATCATAGTTGGCAAAGTTGAGGTAAATAAGATTCTTTAATTAGGTCAGAAATTGTCTTAGATTTTTAGCGAATTTTATTCTGATTTTTTATAGATTTGATTTTGAATAGCATCAATGTTTTTCAATAAATACTGGTATTGAGGTTGTTCTTTAATAATGTTTTTAAAAATTTCGCAACATTTCACAATTTCCTCACTTAAGGATGGGGCGGGATTTTTAGCAATCGCTGTAAACGTGTTATATACATTTTCAAAATCAATCTGTTCTTTCCAAATCTCGATTAAGTACTTGAATAGCTTAATAAACACCACCTTATCGTTTTTATAGTAATTATTTTTAATAAGTTCCATAAGGTCCTCAGTAATACTTTTATCATCTTGAATTGGAGCGTATGCTCTAAGGGCTTTTAAAATTTTCTTGCCATTGGATTCGCCTGATTCATAAATCAAAAAGTCTTGTGGGTTGTTTAGAATATAAAGCTTTACAATTTTGGTAATATCTTGTATAAAACTAGGCTCGCAAGAAGATATTAAAAATCTTATCAATTTTCCTACATTTGGCTTCCTGAGATTTATATAAGAATTTTGTGGTCGATAAAGCAACTTATAGAGAATCCTTTTTCTATTTGCTCTTTATAATTCTTGTCGTAACAATATTGCAAATAATCTCCAATGGAATAGGCTAAATCATTGTAATCTTTAAGTTTAGCTATCATTATTTCAAGCTTTGATCCAATTTCCTTCATTTTAAATTTTTCTCTAATTAAGATTTTAGCGAATTTTGGGCTCAATAAGCTCTTTTCGTTCTCTTCTATAAATCCAAAAAGAAAATTTAAAAGATCAATTTTTAGGCTTTGTCCATTTAATTTTTCTGCAAGTGTCCTTGCAAAGTTGCCAGCGGCTTCTAAAAATCCCTTATCAGTATTAGTCTTTATATTGCCAATTATATACTCGAATTTTTCCAAAAGCTCTTGTTGATCAACTTCAGTTATACCAATGTACTTTATTAAACTGACGAATAAAAAAACACTTCTTTGTTTGTGCGCATTTTCAATGACCAATTTATAGAGATTTTCTGTGTATGCAGAGATATTGTTACTCTTTACTAAAATTTCAACAAAAAAAGAAAAAGCAAGTGTCGTACCTTCATTTTCAAGCCTTTGTCGAACAAAGTACTCTATGATTTGAAATGTATTACCAATATTTTCACTACTGATAGTTAATCTCTCAAAGTTACGGTTAACAAAAGATAGAAGATGCCTCAATATATAAGGGGCTTGAGTTCCATCCCTCATCCTTTCAATCCAATTTAGGTATGAGGAAACATCAAAATTTTTCAACTCATTAATTTGGCTTGTTTCAAGCCACGAAAAATAATGTTCAAAAAGTTTCCCGCCTTCTTCATTTTCGATCTGGGCTTCTGCTATCCTTAAAAAGACGGGTTCAAAATCTTTTAAAGGCAGATTTAAGTTTAGCATAAATGCTATCTTTAAAATATCTTGTGGTAAGTAAGCACCGATCCTTGTGGAAGCTAAATCTATTTGATTTTCATTTCTAAGCAGTTCCAGAGCCCACTTACATATTTCTTCTATGTTTTTCTTGTTTTTTATAGATAAATCATTTTTCGGGTTTTCGCATAGCATATTAATAAACTGTGAAATGAGTAGAGAGTTTCTTTCAATGCTATTGTTATTTTTGCAAATATTTAAAATAAGGTTTCCGTTTTCATCAGATTGTAAAAATTCGTTGAGAAAGTATTTTAGTAATGCACTCAATAAAGATGAAGCAAAATTTTCATTAGCATTATCTTTTAACCATTTATAAACTGTTTGAAAGCTGGACGACCTATCTTTGGTAGTCTTTATAGAATCTGAGAAGTCTTTAACTTGCTGCATAACATATTCGGGTTTAGGCGTAAGTTTTTCTGTCTTTAGCCTATCCAAAAACTCGACAAAACTCGTACTGGCATCTGATTGAGAACTTGGACTAATAATTTTAATCCATTTCGCTTGATAAACACTATTTTTGTTAAGTATATTAGAAAACACATTAGCTATTTCTCTGTTACTTGACTTTTTTAATTCATTAAGAAAAGTTTCCATTATTTTATCTAAACAGACCTTTTTATTATAAAGAATTGTACTTTCGCTGATATTATGGCCTTTGTAATAAACAATTTGCCCTTTAGAGTCCGTACTTCTATTAATTTCCTTATCATAAAATGTTAGAAGTTTTGATATTGCTACTTTCCACCAATCTTTATATGTCTCTATTTCAAAGTTTCGAAGAAGAAAGAGAAAATCCTCGTATGAAGGGCGAAAATCCTTTTCCTTAAATGCAAAACTATAATAAAGTATATGTTCCCAATATATGTCTAAAATTTGCTGTAGAAAGGTGAATTTTGCATTTCCAGAAGATACGACATTTTTTAGCCAAAGTATACTATTTTTTGGGATTCTTCTAACTATAATTGACCCTTTTATTGCTTCAGTAAATATCCTAAGTTGATCTTCGTTCAAAGCCTTAGGCATGATTCCTTTTGTTTCTAGAACCGATAACGCTCCTCCGCTTTTAAGACGCAAATTTTTAAGTAGATTTTTCTTTGAGTTTTCCTTCGCACTTTTTTGCTCCCGAATATTTTTCTCAAGATATTCAAAAATGGAACTTCTACATTTGTTTACTTCTTCGTTTTCATCTGTGAACCCAACTTTTCTTAAAAATCGCGAAACTTTATTGCACGTAAAAGTAAATGCCTTGATCTTGTCCTCGATAAGCAAATCTGCAAAATCATCAATTACATAATTAACATTAAGATTTAGCTCTTCTGGTAAACATAGTCGTATTTGTCTATATATATCATTATCTTCCGAAGTAATTGCTGTTTTGAGATTATTACACTTTATTCTTGAGAAACTTTCGAAAATTTGACCTGTTGGCCTTGGATCATCAAAATATTCAAAGAGAGGGCTTAATAAAGCCAATCCCTCCTCAGCTTCGATTTCATCTTTTATTGTCCTAATGTTGAGCATAAGTCCTTTCAAAAAATCAGGGTAAGCAAAACTTTTCTTAAACGACTCTGAATCAGGAAATAATTGTGAACTTGATTTAGTTAATGCATTAAAAAATTCATTTAATATTTTTTCAAATTCAGTAGGATTTCTTTCTTTAACCACTTTTAGCAAGTAATAAAAGAATTCATAAGATGTATGCCCAAGTCCATAAAATCCTGTATTTTTTATTGAAATTTTCCAGTATATCTTACTGATTTCTAAGGTGTCAAATAAAATACTTTTAGCTTCCTTTGTGGCAATTCTTAAAAACAGTTCAAACAAAACTGGCATAAATTTATTATTATAATTGCTGTTTTTTTGCAAATAATCAAAAAGATTACTCGCTTTCTCGCTCAGTTCACCTTTTTCCCAATTTAACTCAGCAAAAAACTCTTTAATGCCAGCGATTGTCCTGTTTGAAATTGTTTCATTATTTAAGTTTTTGATGTAATTAGATATGATTAATTTGAGTGCATTATTGAGATGGACTTCGTTTTTAATTCTGTCTATTTTGGATGATACGATAGAGTTGACAATTTGAAATCTATAAGTAGGTGTGCCATTCTGGGAAGATTTTTCTTCAATCCATTCCTCTATTTTTTCCAGAAACACTGGAGCTAACAAAGAATTAATTGGTTTTTCTTCGAGTAACTCATTTGCCATATCTCTTAAAATAGGAAAGTACCCCGGCTCAAGGTTTATTATTTCTTTAACCCAGAATAACCTATTAGGATCACGAAATATATCGGATTGTTTCTTGAGTAAGAAGAGAAAAATATAAAGTTCTACTATATTTGGATCTCTTTTGATCCTTTTTTCTAATCCGTTTATCCAACTAATGCGTACCTCTTTAGTTTTATCAGGATCCAATTTCAAGAAACTGATCCACCTGAAAGATGCTTTTGGAGCATTTATAAGAGTCCATTCCCCATGAGGGGCGGGTCCATAATTATCACTAAAAAACTTCAAGTATTCTATATTTTCATTGTAAATTATGCCTCTAAAAATATTTGCCAAAATCGGTTTTGTTTCAGGAGATTCATTAATTTTCTTGTATATTTCTACTTCCAATTCAGCAAATTTTTTGTTTACTATAGGGATTCTTCTGTTTTCATTTTCATAATTGTTTTTCCATACATTGTATATTACTTGGGCCAATGCATCGTTTATGGGTGCTATAGTATCCTGTATAAATAACTCTGGCAAACCCTTCCTAATCTTAAATATTTTATTCCAATGGAAATTTGGATTTTCATAGTACGATGCGTCATCAGGTAGTCTATCTGACTCGTTCAACCCCTTATTTATTTCCGAAATAATTGAAATAGGAAGGTGAACATAAAAGCGAGATGTAATTGAAGAAATTAGAAGAACTGCAAGTGCCTTGTTATCACTATTGTTTAATGTATCTATTACTTTTTGAACATATTGCATATACTCTACATTTTCAAACAAAGATAATCTCAAAAAGACAAAGGGAGTTTTTTTATCTTGCCTAACTTTGCTTACAAGCGCATTGTTAATTGACTCGTCGTAAATTGCTATATACTGATTGATTAGTTTTTGTATGTCCTCATCATCGACATTTTCAATTCTAGTTTCAATAACATCAAGATCGAATTCAATTCGGAGTTTACTTATATCATACGTACTAAATGAAGTACTCGGAGCGGTTGTAATAAGATAAATATTCTTGTTTGACAACTTAATCAAATCAAGTACTTCAAATCTTATATCTTCAGGCAAAGCAAAAAAATCATCTTTTATATAAATTATATAAAAGAATTTTTCATCCGCTATTTTTAGGGCATTCTCAAAAATGCGAGACCAATTCTCATCTTTGATATTAAGTTCGCAAATTTTTATTTTGTCTAAATTACTAGTTATATTAACGAACCCATTTAAATTGTCATTTCTAACAATCCTTTTTATAACTAATTTTGTAAGAACTGATTTTCCAACACCATGTTCTCCACTAATAAGGTGGAATACAGCTTTTTTATTCTCAAGAGATAATAATCTTGAATCGATTTCTTTTAAAATATTATTCTCCTTGCTAGGTCTCGAAAAAGCTCCATAGTTTCCAAGAAATAAGTGAATCCAATCAGGTTCTTGGGCGATAAAAGCATTATCGTTTATTACCTTTTTATATTCATCAGAACCAGCTCCTTTCTCTCTTTTAATTTCAGTCATACTATTAAGTAATCCGTTAGCCCTTTTTTCAGTTCTATCTAGGAAGTCTTTGTTAATTTCAAAAAGATAAAAATTTCTTTTAACACCCCAGTATTTATTGGAATTTAAATCCAAGACTCTCCATTTGCCAGAGATGAGAGCAATTACATCACTAATTTTAAAAGAAACTATGAACTTTACATTAAAAAATTGATCGTAATTTAGATGTTCGATAAAACTTGCAACTTCTTGCAATTTTTCATCACAATTTAGAAGTACAATTATATAGAAGTCGTCTTTTTTATAGCATAGACTTTTAATGTCACTCAAGGCTTTTTCGGAAGTGAAATTATCATCTACATTTAAAAAAAACATGGATATCTCAAAAAATTTGTTTTTTAGCGAAACATTTTCGGACAGTTGTTTATGAGCAACTAAAATTATGTTTTCTACAGTATCTTGTTGATCACCAGAAATTGCAAAATTCATGTTTTCAATTCCCATTGAAATTTCGTCTATATAAGCTTTAAACTCTCTGCTTGTAAGATTAATAAAGTTATTAATCCCGCCTTTTCGATCTTCTAAGTCTTTGGAGTGAACAAAATTTAAACTCGTCATGAGATTTTACCCCTGAACAAGACACCTTGTGTGTATAAAATAAAGATTAACACGTAAGCAAGAAGAAGGAATAAACCAATAAAAAACAAAAAATATAGTTTTTTCAGATTTATATCAATTTGTCTGAGAATTTCAGCTTTTCTTGTTTCTTTACCAGAAGTAGGTGCGTTGCTTTTAATTTGTTCCATCTCGCTTGCTAATTTCTGAAAAACAATGGAAATTGCAAATGCAATAAATAAACAAATAGCAACAAAAGGAATTGTTTCTGCTGATTCGCTTTGAGATTTTACTGGATAAAGTAATATGAAGCCTGCCATAGCTGCAGAAATTGACATTAATAAAGATCCGATACCCTTATAAAATAAGTAACAAAAATCATTCGCAAATAGAAAAAACTTTGTTGCATCGAGGTAGTTTGAAACCTTACGCTTAATTAAAAATCGCAAGTTTGCCATAATTAATTATAAACCGTACTCTAAAAAATTAAAATACTAAAATGATTAACAATCATTTTAGTATTTTTTTAAATGATACCTTTATATTAAAGGCAACAACGGCCTCTATAGAAAAATCAAAAAGATCCACCGAAATTAAACGAAACACTTAATATTGTAAAAATAGAGCCCTTTTACAGCTCTTTAAAACATTGAAGTTAAGGAAAGAAGAATCTCCAGACTTTATTAGTTGACCTTGAACCATTCCGCATAAATCTTATGATTTAATTTTTGGAAACCTTCGTTTTGCTACTACTAATTTTTAAAGCAAAAAATCTATTATCTCATTAATACTTACTTCTTTAGACATAAAATCCCAAAATTGCGCTCAAACTAACAAAGTCGGGAAAGAAATAAGTTTTAAATCATCACAAAACTAAGCATGATATGATTGCTGAAAAGAAGCGCGATTACAAAAGATTAAATTGTAAAAGTTTTCTTCGTTATTTCCTTATTCTCCTGTCTCAAACGGCAGGAGAGTTTTCTATTCATGAAGATTCCTTAAATTTAGTCTTCATAAAACTTTTTAATTTCGAAAAAATTGATAAGATGTTTATATAAATATAAGTTTTATACAATTTTATTAGGGGGTGAGATTTTATGGAAATTATTTTAAGAGAGGAGTACCTTAAAGTACTCGCTGCAATTTATTACCACATTGTAAAAGAGCATGGCAGAGCGGACATAGACACTCTTTCAAATGAATTAAGTATCAATAAGGAGACTTTGAAAGATTATGTAAGTTACTTGTCAGATGAAGGATATATTTATGCAAAAAAGTTTCCTGGCCAAACAACAGGAACAATTGCGGATTTCCGCATTATTAGCGTTTATCCTAAAGGCAGGGATATTATAGAAGATCCTTTTAGATTTGCAATTGGTAATGAACTAATTAACATTAACAACAATATAATTAATATTGGTGGCGATTTATCGATGCAAGGTTCAAGTATTAGCCAGTCTAATGTTTCAAATATATCTATAGAAAATATTAATGTGATTGAAAAACTAGCTGATTCTCTGGCTGAATTAGTCAGCGAGGAAGAACTGAAGAAAGAAATTCGAGAATCAAAGGACGATCTTAAAAAGGGCAACTTTGAAAGTTTTAAGACTAAAATGAAAGGATTCTATAATTCTGCAATTCATGTGATTGATGGTGTACGGAAATTTGTTACTCTTGTACTAACGATTGCTAAAATCGTAACGTACATACCTCATTAGTATCAGTATAAAAAGTGAAAGCCCTATATGGTTTAGGTGTTTTATGAGAGAAATTAACAAAATCTATGAAGATTACTTTGATATTATTGATTCATACTTCGGGAGTATAAAGAACTATTTGGAAGATGATAAATATAGCCATATTGATTTGGGAATGGCTATTGCAGATTACCCACAGGTCTCAGATCTTATGCTTGATGCTATTGATGATTTAGGCTCAGAAATTATGCAATTTTGGTCTGAAAATGCAAGTAAAGTTGTGGATTCACTAAGAGAACAGGATTCATTAAAGTGCGTCTACTCTGGCGACATTACTCCAGTATCACTTGAGGACTTTGCAAAGAAAAGCTTGTTATACATAGATACTATTGTTATGCCTGACCCGGCACTTAACTTGACAATCCTTAGAACTCAAACTAGTATCGACAAAAAATATTATCTTAACAAGCTTATAAGGCATGTATTTAACTTATGGAAACTAAAAGACTTAATGCTTGCTGATTTGGAAAAAAGCGCACTTGTAATACTTCCAATTAATCTTAACGCAGTGAATGAATATGACAAAAATATAATACTATCAAATGCCCACGAAAGATTTGCTAATTATGTAAGCAAGATTTTTAAACAGGAAATAGACAATGAAAATGATGCTCTCGCGTTCTTGGAAGAATTCGATGATATCAAGGAATTGTTTAGTGCAATAAAACAAACTGATTTGTTACCAAATATTTTCAAAAAGTTTGACACATTTGTGGAATTTTTAGACTACTTCATCGATACAAATGCACATTTTCAAATGGAGAGCAAAACTGTCGGCTTTGAGTTTGGAGAGTATTTGTTATCTCAATTTATAAGGGTACAGGAGCATAAGTTCTTCTGTGAGAAAGTTTCAGGAGAGCCAATCTACGACTATGATCTTCCTTACTTCTTTTTTAGTTATGAAATGGGAGGGCTTGATATGGATGCCTCTATTTCTAATGCTCTTCAAAAGGAAAAGTTTAAGTGGCTTGGCAACGTCCCATTGGATGCACTAAAAATTCTTCGTGAAGAAAATAAACTGGAAAATATGAGAAGTATTTTAAGAAAAGGCATTACAGATTTAAAAACAAAAAACGATGAAGATTTATTAAAAACATCAGAACAACTTGAAAGCAATCTAAAGGAAGCGTTTGAAGAACAAGAGGAGGTTATAGCTGCTTTAGAAAGAAAAGTAGAAGCTATAACAAAAAAAGAAATCCCCCTTGAAATAACTGGCACTGTGGTAGGATTCGTTCCGACAATAGGCAGCTATATTTCATTACTATCTGCATTTAGGTCAATCAAGAATCTTTTTGCTCAGCGCAAGGAATTAAAACAAAAAATCAATGACGAAAAGACTGATTTTATAAACCTGTTAATCAAGTCTTTCAAGGAGGAATAAGATGGAATTTAACTACTTTAATGATGCAATGAAGATTTACTTAGACTATATTTCAAGGCAGCTCAAGAAGAACCGAGACTACAAACCACATCCATTAATTAGGGCTTTGGCAAATGCTATGGATGGAATAGAAACAGCAAAGGATGGGGAAAGTGTATCGGGGCTATCGTCTGAAGGAACAGAAAATAATATTTATGAACCATATATGGTAATCGTGCAAAAAAAGAAAGATGGAATTGAAATTAAAGAAATTTTGAATCTAAAAGTGAATAAGCAAATCCCAATAAACGTAATGATTATGATTTTTAGACTTCAGATCCACCTAGATAAAATAGATGGTGAAACTGTAAGCCCACAACAGTTAGTTGATGCCTTAAACGAGGTTATTCCCGGAAAGAGATTTTATGCCTTGGGCGATCGGTGGAAGGAAGCTCGAGATAAATTTGCAAGATTATTAAATGAAGGGAAAATTCACCTGCCACCAGACGACCCTAGAATAGAAGAATTTAGACAAACAGGCAACGATACACCCTGGGAAAACTATTCGAATAGACTTAGGGCATTAATAGGTCCTACCATTCTCTACGGCTCTGACATGAATGAAAAAATCATAATAACTACACCAACAAATGTAAGAATTGAAAAGTACAAAGTATTTGACTTCGCTATTGAGTTTATGCTTGGAAAAACTGCAGAATATTTTAAAGATTAATGGTAATCACTTTTAATTGCTGCCTCAATGTCTTTTAGCTATAAGCGGTCGGTCTTCTAAACCAAGACAGAAGTTTAGCAAGCCATTATTTCGAAAGAAATACATGTTTCAATTAACTCGTTTCAATTAATTCACAGGAGTTTTTTCTTTTTTAAGCTCACTCCTCTTCTGCGTGGCGGTCTTAGCGTATTAACTGATGGCTGTGCTTTTTTCTTATTAAAGCCGTTGCTCTGACACTACCCTGCTACAATTGAAAAGAGGTGGGCTAGGTATTTATCTTTAGCCCGGCGAGTGAGGTAAAACAAAACTGAGCAAGGTCAGATGGAGTGAAACCGAGCGAGCCGAAGCAAACACAGCTACGAATATAAAATTATAATTCTTGAATAGATTTTTGATATAACATATCAAGTGAAGAGGTCTGTTACTCTCACTATCCTTATTCTGGAGGTCTTAAAAGCCTCCCTTTTAGGTTACAAATTAAATACGTTTGATATAAGGAACTGCAACATTTCCCTTAAGGTTTTGTTTTATATAGCGAAACTTCGATTTTATCTAAATCAGCAAAAGATAATTTGCGAAGATGTGATAAAACATATTGTAGTGAAACTGTTTTATTCTGATAAAAATATATCTCATATGCTTCCTTTGTTAGTTTCTCTAAATCATTATTTTTTTCAATCTCTTCCCGTCTTCTTGAATATTCCTTAAGGCCTATACTCCAGCAATCCCTTATAGTATGATAATCAGTTATTCTTTCACCATAATGAGCATCTGCACAAATTCCTCCAAAATTAAACTCACAAGTTTCACAAGTTCCCTTTCCCTGGCTAACTAACCAGTCTATAAAACTATCTACAAGAGAAGAAAAATTTTCAAAATTCATTTTTCTACCTTTTGCCATATTCAAATCCCCCTTTAATATCCTAATATCAGCACTATCTCTTTCATTTCAAATGCAATTTTTTTAACACATTTACAATGTTTTGTAATATCTCTGTATTTCATTGTATTTCATTTGTAATGCATTGATCTTTGCCTCATATTTTTCAAAGTTATTACATTGTAAATTCTCAATTCGTTAAATAAGTTAATAGATTTAGTAATTTTTTGTTTTACTCTTGATGACTTATCGTTGCCATCTTTACGCTTCACCGTATTTCCAATCCACTTTCTTAATAGTATAGTTATATTACTGCTCATCATCCTCCATCCTATATTCAATATCATAGTTTTTAATGAACTCAATCTCTTCAGGAGTCAGACCGTACAAAGGCCCTATCAAATCATCAATTTGATCTACTAGATGCTTTGACTTTGATATTTTGTATTCTTTGAACGAGTTAATATTCTTATAATTAGTATCATCGTGAATAATTACATTCTTCTCAATGTCTTTTAAGTATTCGTTGTATAGGATATCTACTTGTTGCAAAATCACATTATTAATATTCTCCTTTGGAATTGGGAACCTCTCTATATCTGAAAGTTTGAGATTGTGGTTGTCTGAGTATACTTGGTAAAACCAAAAGAACAGATTGCTACTAAGGACAGCTCCAACAAAATTAGCGTATTTAGGGTCAATATGTAGGATTTTTTCCGCAGAAGAACCTGTAGGATAGTTTGTTACCACCTTGAAGTACCTTCCGCCTGAAGCTCTATAATAAATTGGAATTCCACTTTTTGTAATCATTGTGCCTATTGTTGTTCTAAATGAGAATATCTTATTCAAAATCTGCTTTTCTATATCATAACTTATCTTCGGATACCTTCCAGGAAGCTTTACATCTAAAGCGTTAATAAATTTCAAATTGCTGACTATATTTTCAATGGTATTATCTTTACTTCTTCTGTTAAGTTTAGTCATAAATAGGTTTTTACAGCGTGTATTTGTTTTAATAGCTGTAATAATTGAATTATCCACAACTGCGTTTTCGAATATAGGTTTAGGCCTGACAGCATAACTTGATATATAAATAGTTTCACAATGAGATTCCAAGAAATTATGTAGAGCTTCCATAGAGTCGCTTGCAGTTATGCTGATGGGTACAATATAGGTTAAGACACCGTTTTTTCTTAAAAGATCAAGTCCACGTTGAATGAATAACGCAAAACTATCCATAGAACCTTTAAGTCCATTTGCTCCTGTGACTTCTCTATACATTTCCTTAAAAGTCTCTTGCCTTTTTTTATCAAACTTAATTCCATAAGGTGGATTGCCGATGACGACATCAAAACCTACAAAGTTTCCTTTCTCATCAAATATTCTTGGAAAATCAATGGTCCAAATAAGTTCATCATATTTACTTTCTGTCAGAATTTGCTTTCTTAAGTCTTCCCTTAATTTACTAATTTCTTCTTTAATTTTATTTCTCTTTTCCTTGTTATCCTCGTTTTGATATTTAGTGAACAATTCATTAAGTTTGTTTATATTCTCCATACCAAATAATACACTTGTAGTAATATTTACAGCAGATGCAAGCAAACTATCTCCTACCTTTATGTTAATATCAATGTTCGGTAATGTTTCCATTGTTCCATCGGGTTTATAGTAAGCGTTCTTCAAAAGCTCTATCCAGAGCCTTAACCTTGCAATTTCAACTGCTTTTGGGTTAATATCTACTCCAGAGAGATTATTCTCTATAATCTCTTTTTTGGTTTCAAAAATTATTTTCTGAAATTTTGTATCATCTTCATTTGACTCTCTCGTATAGACAAAAGGTTTATCGTTCTTATATAACTTTATATCCCCATGCTCAAACTTAACTTCATATTTTTTTGGAATATCAATTATCCCGAAATCGTACCAGATCTGCAAAAGCACATTGAGGGACGAGACAAGGAAGTGTCCGCTACCGACAGCTGGGTCAAGAATGGTAAGATTTCTAATTATTTCTCTTATCTTTTTTCTCTCTTCTTCGCTAAAAGTGAAGAATGCTTTCTTAAACTCTTCAAAGTTGCTGTAGTCCAATCCTAATTGATCTTTAACTTTATTAAGTATCGCCTTTTCTATTGCAGTTTTTGCCATGTAATCTGTAATTTCAGTAGGGGTGTAGTAACTGCCATCCTTGTATCCATTTATTTTCTCGAATATCAATCCCAGCACTGCTGGACTTATGAGGGATGAAGGATCGCCTTCTTCCCCAAAGTTGTAGGCATTGAGAAACTCAAAAAGATAATCAAGAAGTGGTACTTCTCCTGTTTTACGCTTTTTGCTCTCCTTATCTTTGAGGATTGTCTTATCAAAATACTTTACGGGTGCATTTCCCCTTATCTTACTTATTGGAAAGTCTTTTTCTATTTCTTTTTCTTCGAATAGCGATGAGTTAAGATAAGGGATATAGTCGAAAGATTTCGCAAATTGTTTTCTATTTTGCTCAGATACAGCAAGAACATCAAAGAATAGAGTTTCAAGGGTAGCCGTATCTGGGATTTTATCTTTGTTCAAAAAGCTAAATGAATAATCATTGTTAAACGCAATAAGCCTTGCTTCGAATAGTTTCAAAAAGAGGATTCTATTGAGCCAAATAATGATAAGCTCAATACTCTTCTCATAATTGTCCAACTTGCTGTTTATCTGACTATAAAACGTATTCGGAATCTCATTTGGAACGATTGTCTTTTTACCATTTTTCTCTTCTTCTTTGAGTCCGAAAATATATAGTAGTTCATCATAAAAATCTTTATTCAAAACATTGCCAACATTAGGATTGTATTTGCCTAACATAATATCTGGGGAAAGAAAGTGATAAATGTCTTCTACGGTTGAGAAATAGAAACAGTTATTATTGAAATTCTCAAGAGTCTCTGTGTTGTTTCCAAGATATCGTTTAATGTGTTCATATATCTCTTCTTTCTTTTTGCTTGGGAAAAGAATGCCCTTATCTAATCCGCAAGTTCTCATAGCATCTGCGTTGTTTACGAAATCTATGAATGGCGAATTATTAAACACAAACCACTTTTTCCCGTTTGTTGCAACTAGAAATAAAGGAACATTCTTTTTGTCTTCAGAATACGCTTCCACAAAATAGGTTATCAATTCATGCAATGCTTTTTTATTTAAATCCTTTTCATTAACCATTTCTACTTTATTTTTGACAGACTTACACTCAAAAATAGAGACAATTTTCCCGTTATTCTTGACTAAAAGGTCAACACCGTTCTCGTTTAGCCTAGTTTCGTATTCTGGAAATGCTTTAACCATATCTATTATTTGTCCTTTAACCTGCTCTTCTGAGTCCTTGTCGCTGATGTTATCATAATGCGTTTTTATGATTTCTATAATACTTTGTTTAGGTTTGCTCGTAAAGTTTATACTTTTAAGGTATTCCTTGAGCGTTCTCATTTTATACCTCCTGTAAATCCTTTCATTTGTGCCAAGTTATGAAATACAAAGTTCTTCCCTGGAATTTTACACCCCTGTCACTATCGCTAAAATCACCTGGGTTATCAAGTGTCTGAAGGTAAATAATTTCCTTGCTATCAAGGTCTAAAAGTATTTTATCTATTTCCTCATCAGAAATGTTGATGTGCTTTTTAACTTCATCTTTAAAGATAGGTACAGGTACAGAATCACCAAAATGGCGAGCCACATTTAAATCTTCATACGCTTTCTTAAATATAAGTCTCAGGGCCTCTTCTTTTGGTATAACATATCCCGTTGTTGTTTTGGTAGCCTTTATCTCTCCTTTAGTTATCCATCTTTTAATCGTACTTACATTTACTTCAAGTATTTTTGCAAGTTTAGATATTGTGAGGTTCTCCTCTATTTCAGGTGTATTACTTTGAATTACATCTGATTTTTCATTTATTACATTATGTAATACATTGTATTTCATACCATCTGGCTGTATATTACTTTGTATTACATTTGAAATGTCCTGCAATACATTGTAATTCTTTTGTAATACATCTGTAATGTTATCCATTTTCAATGTAATACTCTGTAATACATTTGTAATGTTTTGCAATATCTCCTTGTTTTGTTGTATTTCATTTGTAATGCTTTGTATTACATCCTCTTGAAAATCTACTTTCTTCCTCCTTTCTCTAATTTCAGCAATTTTCTTATCAAGTATTCCAGCCTTTTCCCAACGCCAGATAGTTACTTCGCTTACCCCTAACTCACTTGCAAGATCCTTCCTCTTTCTATTCATTCTTGCCTCCTACATTTAAGTTGTTTCATTGTATTACATTTGAAGAATTATGCAAAATGGGATACTTTGAAAGAGTAAATACAATAAAAGTTCGAAGAATTTACTTCGTTAAGATTAGAGATCATAATATTAACTCGCAGCTCAAGAGAGCTAAGCAAATTAGACAATTTGAAAGAAGTAACTTCAAGGATTTTGTGAGACTTGAAAAGTATATAAGGTATGAAAAATAAAATGGACGGACATACAGGATATCAGTCCTGCGTTTAGTAATTATGCCTTAGTAACTACATTTTAGTAATTACACAATGCTATATCCGAAATCTTTTTCAAAAATATGATCTCTTTACATGTATTTTAAGCTCCAATGGTATCTTAAAGCCCTACCTATTATTAGATTACTTAATGGATATTACAATGGATATTATTCAATTGTTTTGTAAATGATGAAAGGAAAATTAATCTATGGTGTCATCTTCTCCAAGGTCATCACAAACTTCTATTTCATTATTGTTAGGAAACATCATCATTGTTAATACAGATGCAAATTCTTTTGGCAAAACTGAATAAACCAGATGAAAACCATTTTTCCCTAAAACCACTTGAACATCAATGCATCTTACTTCCTTTCTAATTGTTTCTTCAGGATTTGTAGGAGACTGAATAACAGTATAGAGTACTGTATGAACATTAGGTCCTTCTGATATTTTACAAAGAGAAGATACAAGTTCATCAAGTAATGCTTCATGTTCCCTCTGGGACCTTAAGAAGACATTCCCATCTTTATCTTTAACAAGAGATGAGTAAAAGTGTCCTTTTTTAGATCCAATTTCAAATGCTGTAAATCCTTTAATAACAGGGGCAAAGAGATTGAGTAAAGCCTGTGCTTCTTTCTTGAGTTGCTCTTTACACTTACCATAAATTTTATCTTCCATACTAACCTCCATTACAATAATCTATTTCATTGTATTACATTTGCAAGATTATGCAAGCTCTCAGATAGAGGATAACATGAATACAACACAAAAATCTTTATCTCTTTCTGAATCATCTAACTCGTGTGTTTTTATGGACTAATGAAAGGACTTATGAAAAGTTATGAAATATATGAGTATCTCAATATTAGAGAGACAACGATGAATATTTTCTAAGAAAATTGTTACTTTTTGTGCCTGAAGTATCTCTGGTAATTTTGGGAAGGGGTAGCAAATAATTCTTAGTTTTCAAACTTTGTTTGCGTATAATTAAAGCAAGGGAAAAAGGATGAGATGCAAATACATCTATAAAAACGGGTTTATAAACGGTAAACAGTGTGAAAGAGAGGCAGAACCTGGCTCCGAATACTGCTTTTGGCATGAACCAACAAATGGAAAAAATCTTGAAGGAAAAGAAATAAAAGAAAAGAATTTAATAGAGGCATATTTAGTAGAAGCAAACTTAAAAGAAGTAAAATGCGAAAGGGAAACAAACTTATCCTTTGGGAACTTTCAAAAAGCGAATTTAGTAAAAGCAAATCTTCAAGGAACTAATTTAATGAAAGTAAATCTTCAGGGAGCTAATTTAGAAGAGGCTAATTTAGAGGAAACAAACTTAGAAGAAGCAAATCTTCATAATGCTTATTTATATAGAGCAAGACTTACGAAAGCTAAGTTGAGAGGTACAAACCTTCAAGGAGATTCCTTAAATGAAGCGAACCTTCAAAGGGCTGATTTATTGGTAGCAAACCTTCAGGGATCTCAGTTAAGTGGAGCAAACCTTCAAGGAATTTATGCGCCTGAAGTAAATTTTAGTGAACTTAACTTATTTAGAGTAAATTTTCAAGGGGCTTATTTATCTGGAGCGAATTTTCGAGGGTGTGATTTAAGAGGAGCGGACTTTCAAGGGTGTGTTCTAAGTGAAGCAAACTTTCAAGAAGCTAATTTAATGGGAGCAAACTTAAAAGGAGCGTTTCTTTTTGGTGTATCATTTAAAAATATTAGGAATCTCAGATATGCAAACTTTTCAGTTGCAATTGAGGAAATTATAGGCGCAACCTTATTAAGGCTTGGCGTAGCAAGAGAAGAAGATACTGGAAAATACATAGATAAATTTGCAGAAATAATCGGAAATTCATTACCTCTTGACGAAGAAACTAAAGAGAACAGAAAGAAGTTAGGTTATTCAATCTTCGCTTACGCTCATGTTGGAAATATTTATAATATTGGAGCAGTTTTGAGAAACTCTGGGCGTTTTTATCAAGCCGCTTTAGACATTTATCTAAATCTAAAAAACTACTTCAGAGACGACGGTCTCTATGATCGTTCTGGTGCCTTCTTTGTTAGAGAGTGTAGAGTAAGAGGTAAAATACAAAAAATAAATTTCTTACTATCTTTTTATTCGATTTTATTTCGCATTAAATATTTCTTTAATAAAATTAATCGATTTATAAGAAAAGATAAACAATATTTTGGCGAATACAAATTTTCTTCAACTTTAAGTAAGGATTTGAAAGACTTGTTAGAAAACTTATTTGGTTGGATAGGGAATATTATTCTTCGAGCAACCTCATTATATGGAGAAAGCCCATTAAGGGTGATTTTAACAGCAATATCGACAATATTGCTCTATGCGTTAATATACGCAGCTTTCAGTGGAGTAGCAATCAGTAACAATTCACATATTGCAAAAAGCATTTTGGATTATATTTATTTTAGCATTGGAACATTTTTAACCATGAGCTATGGAGAGCTCATACCTACTCCTCCTATGCGTTTAGTTGCTGAAAGTGAAGCATTTTGGGGCGCTTTCCTTTTAGCCTATTTTGTTGTAGTTTTTAGCAGAAAAATAATGAGGTAGTGATCTTATTTTGATTTCTAATTGCAATCTAAATATTTTTAAGTTTCACTATTTAGGTTCAGTTATTTGCTTAAGTTTTAATATAGCTCATCGCTTTTCTTGGAAGTTTTCTTTACCATTTCAACAAATGTATTCACTATGGCTTAAATATCTTTCCTCTCCATCCCGGTCTTCTCTGCTATTACAGAGACAAGTTCTAAATTCTAGCTTGTTTATGTTTATTTTGCCTTTCTGAGTTATCATTAAAGTATTTATCAGTATTTTTTAATAATTGTATGCATACTTTCTTAATACAGCTGAATGAGATTCCGTTGTTATGTTGAAAATATGTCTTCCATTTTACTATTTCAAATTATACATTTTGTTTTCTTTGTACCTTTTAGTCGTGTGTATTCCAAGGATCTTGTATAAAGTTTTAAGATTTTGTAGCTATTTCTAATCTCATTATTTCCTATTTTGCATAAAAACGCTTAAATTTCAACGGAAAATGAGTGAAAAGTATAATTCATCAATCAATCCAGTTTTTGCGATTTTAGGGGCATTTTTGTGCAAAATTTGGGGGAGTATGCCCTGAAAAGATTACGTATGCTACGAACAAATCTTTAAACGATATGTCCATATTTTATAAAACCAAGTCAATCTTTTAAACTTTCTTCTTCAGAGCATTTTGGATAGTAGCCTATACTTAAAATACATCAGACACAGCAATATTGCTTGAATTGATATATATTTCAATCACGATTAGTAGAATCGAATGGAAAACAACACAAGAACCGACCCGCGGATGTAATTATTCTAAGGGAAAGTTTAGAGAAGAAATCGCAGTAATAGAACCTTGCTTCTGGTAAAAGTCAAGTCTGATGACAAAAAATGCAGAGTATGGAAAAAGGCTGTGGAATCCACAGAAAAAGATTATATTTTAAAAAGTGGGAATTGATGTATAGCCTCAAATAAAAACAGATAGAAAATTTACAGTGGAGATGACAAATAATATTTCGTATAGAAAATTAAATGAGGCAACGCGTTGTCGTATGATGTTTTAGGGTTTTGTGAAGTGAGAAGTATTTAAACCAACCGAGGGAGATACAGAGCGCTTGTTAGACGTTTGAATCTGCCCTTCAGATATTCCAGACCATCTAATGCATCTTTTTAACTTGAAATTGTAGTATAATCTGAAAACTTCTTTTGCAATTGTGGGGATTGCGTGCCAAATACAAATGGTACTATTTGAAGATCTTTGCAAATGTACAGGAATCTGAGCCACACTAAATCCTAGTAATTTTGCTCGGAGAGCCAGCTCAACATCATAGGCTAATCCTTTAATGAGCAGATAATTAAAGAGCATCTCTTTTGAAGATTGCCGTAGTGCTTTGACACCGCACTGCGTGTCAAAACCTTTTAGTTGGAAGAGATTTTGTACAAGTATGCGGAAAATTCGACTTGCGAAAAATCTTATGGATAATCTACTATCTGGTATCGATGATGAAGGCAAATAGCGGTTCCCAAAAACCACATCCGCATTCTCGGCTGCTAACAGTAGCTTGTCAAGATCGGTGAGCAGTACAGGTAAATCTGCATCGATCACAACAATTACGTGTCCTCTACTCGCAAGGACCCCGGCTCTAACGCAACTTCCCTTATCTGGAGGATCTACCTCAATAAACCATATATCTTGAGGGATCATGTTGTGCTCCAATCTTCCGCATACTAACACTTCAGCAGTAATTGCTCTGCTGCTAGCGTATTCTTTAATCTTTTTAGTACATTCAATTACACGAGGGTCGAACTTAACTGGAATTATAAACGATACTTCAATTGCGTTGGAGTCTAAACTTGAAAATATTCTATTCATTTTTTACTTCCTCTACATTCGGGAGTATTTATATTCTCTCTACTCGCCATCAAGTTTATCATCTTCTAATTCATGCTTAATCTCGAAATACATATAAGTCATCATAGCTATATCCTCAACTATTATTAAAAGGAATATCCAAAATTCGAATTTGTATTGATGTAAAAGTTTAACTAAACTGGAAAAGGGAGAAGAGTTTTTGAAGAGAGAAGGTGCAATTACAGATAGTAACTTTTCTGGAAGCAATAAAGACACCGTAATGATGATTGGTAATTGAAGGATAATAGTAGAAATGATATAAAACCATGTCGAGTGTTTATTATAAATCCAGTGTTCCCAATATAAAGGTTTTTTAAAAAGATCAGAGTTATCTTTAGAAAAAAAGGATTTCTCAATTTTAATCCTTATATACTTTCCGACCCGAGCGTATCTCTGTATTTCAAAAGAAAACATCGCACTTGCAGCAAATGACTGCAAACATAGAATTAAGATTATCCATGGAAGGGAATCCCCAATATTATTATAAGAATTGAAAAAGACTAGGCTAGCTCCGATAGTTGCAATAAATCCAGATAATCCAATCCATATTATGGTGGCTATATCTTGATTTAGGCGGAGACTTTCTTGTTTAAGAGCCTTAAATTCTTCCAAGACAATTCCATTAAAATATATATTCAAACCCTTCTTATAGATAATACTGGTGCTCCTATTCGTTTTTAAAGTTTCCTTGCTCTTAATGGAATCATTTTTGGAGGGCTTATTATTTTTAAGTGAATGTTGTGAATTGTTTTGTCCCAAACTTGTCTCCCATTCTACCAAAAATTCTTATACATTTAATTTTTAATTTTACCTCCTAATTTTTTAAAACATCTTGCTCTATAAATATTTTATAAAATATTTTGAAAATTGAAAATTAAGTAAATCTCTCTATCAAAATTCTATGGAATATTTAAATGAAACCATGAAATAAAGATCAAGAAGAATTGAATTTAACTTCTTGAAGGATAGATTTTCAAAATTTTAAGAATTATAATTACAGCTATTATTTTAACCTTATTCAACATTATGTATCAATTTATAAATGAAGTAATGGATTTAATGTTTACAGACATCCAAATTAATTACTTGAAGGACGATATAGCAGCCATTAATACTTTAAAATCACCTAATTAATAAGATAACAGGATATGGCAAAATAGCCACACTATTAATAGTTGGACTCTGTGCTTTGTTAGAGGTGGTTAACGCAATAATATTATCCAAGGAAAATATAAATTAAAAACACCACGATTACAAAAAATTCCTGAGGTAACAACCCAATTGGTAGTAGTTATTTCATGTATTGCATCAAAAATCAATAACTCTTTGCTTTTCCTAGCTACCAAGTTTTTTAGTCTCATGTAAACTAATTAAGGGTACTTAAAAATTTACACCAGCACAGTTCAAATTCTCTATGTCTTTTCTTATTTGTTCTAAAATTTCTTTGTAATAAGGCCTGAGTAGTTCCTTGCCAAGGATTCTTGCTGAGATGTAAGATATCAAAGCATCGGCAGGAGAGAACAACCTTTCTCTTTCTTCATCTTGGTTAACGTCGTGCTTAGATTTATTGTACAGTTCTTTGAAAAGATTTAATGGCCCAATTAAATGTTGTGGTAAAACTTTTCTTTTTTCGAGCTCACTAATGGATTGCCCCAAGGTCCGTTTCTTAAATGGCAAACTTATCTTTCCAATCCTGTTGCTCGTCTTCAAAAGCACAAAACCAGTAACCATCTCTAAATGCAAGCCTGCATCTTGAACAACATGCCTTGCATGGAAGTATATATCCTTTCCCATTTCTATGTCTGAAGCTGCATACTGCAATGGACGGAAAAGACTTCTGCCAATTCCGGTTGGGAAAGGATTACGTGTTACATCAAACGGCATACAGTATCCGCCCACACCACCTATCGAAGCATCTAATCCCCAAAAAAAGTCAATATTATAACTCTCAGGGTTCTCTTTAATTTCTTGTATTGCTCTTTCCACTATTTCTTTTTGTGTTTCTGTTAATAATGCATTAAGTAACTCTTTTGATTCAGGTAACGGTCCATCGTTTCTTTTGCTCATATGGTTCAATTGGAAACCTCTCGCAGGATATTATAATCTCATTATCACAAGTTCAATGCTTTAGAATCCATCTTGCAATTTGGCTATTGTTATTCTTATCACCTATGATAAAAGCAGGAGATAATATGATTGGCATTTCAGATTCAGGATCATGTTTAATTGATATTCTTGCCTCGATAGTATTACTTAAGTTGTCTGGAATATTTTCCGCCTTACCATAACCTCTCAGAATTACCGTACCCGGTCCACTAATTACAATTTCACTATGTGTGTTTCGGACTGTTAAAGAATCTTGTTCAATACCACCATCCCTGAACATTGTGGGCGCACTGAGATTTATTATATCCAAGTCAATTTCCGAATCAGAAGACAATCTGATTACTCCTTTGCACCTATGATACGGAATCACGAGTAAACCCTTTGTACGAGGAGTAACATATAACACTAAACTGAGATCTATTTGCTTCATTTTTCCCTGATCAAGATTAGCTAAAGATACCGAGCCATTAACAATTTCAAAATCAGGTTTTAGATTAATAGGAACAAGTATTTTTATTAGGTCTGACCTCCTTGCAGAATCAGTTCTGTTGCCACTTCTCCATGGCACTTCTCTTGTAATTTGCCCGTCAGCTTTGTTCTTTATAACATACGGTGCTCTGTCAGTCTCAAACAATAGAGCAACAACAGTCTTACCCTGATAGTGTACATTAATACACTTGTCTAAATTTGGATATACGCTCTCATCAAAATAGGATTTTACACCATTATACCAATTTGAAACTTCATTCATGTCCGCATTAATCAAGCCACCTTTCTCATCTAATCCTATAATCCAGAGTATCGGTTCTCCTCGTGCACAGTTAGCATGAGCAGCAATGCGACGAGCAGCTTGTGAAGGTTCAATCCACTCCGACTTAAGCTCAATAAAATCATCTTCTACCGGCTGACCTTTTAGAACCCTCTCGATAATATTAATAACTTTAAATTCAAGTTCCTGCTTTGTCATTTGCCCTCCATTAACTATTTTTTAGTTTCAAACTTTTTTCACCTATTTTACCTATTATTCTATTTCTAATTCCATTTATTAATAAGGTCTTTCATCATTATTTTCGATCCTCATGCTCTAACCCCTTTCCTTTTTATTTTATTCTCATGATAATTATTTCAAAACTTATTTTGCTAATTCCTCTTTTAAATATACCTCTTACATTCTTGATTATGCCAAATGCGAAGACTTAAGGGGGATAATATCTTTATACATTTGAGGGTCTTTTCGTTGAAATTTAAGTATTTTGAATGGTTTCTTGTAAGATAACGATAGGGCTTGTAATAACTTACTTCATATACCCTCTTGACAGGAGTTAAAAAAATGTTATACTGTTAAGTGACTACTAAAGTAGTCACAAGGAGGTAAGCAATGGAGAGAATAGAAAAAATAGAAACTTCAGGAGTCTTCTCGATAAAAGAAGCACGTGTAAAGTTTACCAAGATTAACAGGGATGTAGCTAAAAAAGGAAGTATAGTCATACTAACAAATAGAGGCACTCCTTCAACAGCAATTGTCTCAATGAAATTGTTGAGAAAGTTAATAGGTGACAAAGCTTTTAAAGAGATACTTTTCAAGCAGTTCTACTTAAAGCAAGTAGAAGATAGTATCAATAATTTCCTTGATAGTAACGAAGAAACGATTTCACTTGATGAACTAAAGAAAAAATTAGGGAGATAGAGTTTGTATAAGGTAAAGCTTAGCAAACTTGCAGAAAAGAATTTAAGAGATTTTTCAGATAAAAACAAAGAGATTGAAGATTTGCTTATTTCTAAACTTGAAGATTTACAGAATATAGATATTCAGTCTGCTCTAAAATCTCGAAAGGTAGGCATTGTTGAAGGATTACCACAAAAGGCTCTTAAGAGATTAAAAGAAAGGAATTTTGATGAGCATGTGTATGAATACAGGGATTTCCCTAAGAGCAAACCTTTTAGAATGGTGTTCATTATGAGTGAAGATACTATTGTTGTTATTTTGAT
>Ga0078972_1007483_pt1 | contig 24214 bp, 27 predicted proteins | sample YelNatPaOPGAMG01_FD_67568 | JGI IMG/M metagenome (GOLD analysis project Ga0078972, IMG submission 67568) | Hot spring thermophilic microbial communities from Obsidian Pool, Yellowstone National Park, USA - OP-RAMG-01 (SPADES assembly) (version 2) | ecosystem: Environmental > Aquatic > Thermal...
TTGATGAAGCTGATTATGCTGTTTTAATGGCTAACTTTGGCAAGAATGTTCCTGCTGGCACTCTGGGAGACTTAACTGGAGATGGCAAAGTTGATGAAGCTGATTATGCTGTTTTAATGGCCAGCTTTGGGAGATGAACTTCTAATCACAGATACCCGTTAAAAAGGAAGCAGGAAAGAGATACACTGTTTTTAACTGATTGCAATTGGGGATACCATTTCCTTCAAAAACAATTTCCCACTGTCCGGCGATTTTGGCAGCAAGAAACATTCCGCCACTGACCTCTGATTTTTCCTTGATGCTGCCGCGAGCAAAATTACCGTCATTTTTAGAAATAGTGACAATAATATCCTCTGGGTTCCAGCCATGTTTTTGCGCCAGAGTATTTTTGATTAAGGTATTGTCATCTATTGTTGGTGTTGGTGAGGTGGAAGGAGCACTCGTTGGGCTTGGAAGAGATTCGGTTGTAGCGGTAGGAACGGAAGTTTCTTGGTTGGGAATTATTGAGGTTGGGGAAGGTCTATTTTTACTTTCAATTTTCAAATTATATTTTTGGGCAAAAAGTACGCCCGCAACAAAAGTTACTACGAAACCTAGGGCAAAAAGAAAATATTTCATGCCCAGAGTATAAATCTTTTTAAGCTGGTTGACAAGAGGAAAAGGAGAAAATAGCTTTTTTTTGACAAAACAGGAAATAAATGATATAATTTGGCCTTACTTCAAGTTAAACAAGCTCCTTGACAAGTTTGTGGCAAAGAGAGACTAATCTAAGGAGAGAAAGATGAACGTGGTCGTACTGAAGCTGGTTTTAGCTTACGGTTTACTCGCCATTTTCAATATGCTCCTCTTGTGGGCAGAAGCGGAAAACGCTTCTCTTCCTCAGTTTTGGAGGAATTTCAGGAGGGCGTTTTTGGAAGGATTGATTTGGCCGGTAATATTTGTAAAGTATTTGAAACGGGCTTTAGTAAGTAAAGATTAGTCTCTTAGGTGGGAGTAAATATCGAAAACGTGGCAATTTGTTCTATAGCTGAACAAACATTGTCTGCTTTCGTTTTACTCCCGCCTTTCCTTTTTAGTCTTTCTTTGCCGCAAAACTTGTCCTAAATTATGACGCCAATTGAAATTTTAGAATTATAGAACTTTGTTCCGCCTCGCCGAAATCGGACAGAAGACCACAAACCTGCCTGCCGGCAGGCAGGGCAACAAACTTTCCCGATGTAACATCGGGGTACTGCGTTCCCGCCGTGGCGGGACTGGCCGGTAGTTTCTTGCAAGTTTGACCCCAAGGTGGTCTTTAGGCTTTTTATATCCCGATTTGCTATAATGCGAAGTATTATACAAAGTATAATGCGAAGTATTATACAAAGTATAATGCGAAGTATTATACAAAGTATACTATAGCTATGAGTTTGAGTGTCGGAATAGTGGGGCTTCCTAATGCGGGTAAAAGCACACTTTTTAACGCGCTTTTGTCAAGGCAAATTGCCAATGTGGCTCCTTATCCCTTTTGTACGATTGAGCCGAATGTGGGAGTAGTGGAAGTGCCAGATGAGAGATTGGAAAAATTGGCTTTGGTGGTTCAAGCTGAAGAAAAGATGGCCAACCCGCCGCCAATAGTTCCCGCGATTGTGGAATTTAAAGATATTGCCGGTTTGGTGGCAGGGGCTTCTAAGGGCGAAGGTTTGGGCAATAAATTTTTGTCTCACATTCGGGAGAGCGCCGCCATTGTTCACACCTTGCGCGCTTTTGCGGATGAAACAGTGATGAGGGAGAGCAAGATCGACCCCCAAGGAGATTTTGAAATTGTCAAGACCGAGCTTTGTTTAACTGATTTGCAGACTTTGGAAAAACAGCGCGAGCCTAATCCTTCGGTAGCGACTAAAGAAGAAAAATTTCGTTGGGAGTTGGTGTTGAGGGTCAGAAAAGGATTGGAAGAGGGAATTGAAGTAAGGAATTTGGGTTTGACTGAGGAAGAAATGGAAATAATTAAGCCATTTTGTTTGTTAACTGCCAAGCCGGCAATTTTTGTTTTAAATATTGGTGAGAAAGAGATTGGTTTGTCCAATAAAGCCTTAGGGGAGAAATACGGCTTGGTAGAAGACGAAAATATTATTCCTATTTGCGCTAAGATGGAAATGGAGCTTGCGGAGTTGGTAGAAGAGGAGAGAAAAGAGTATCTGAAAGAGTTGGGATTAGCAGAAAGCGGATTGGAAAAATTAATTAAAAAAGGTTATGAAGTTTTGGGGTTGCAAACATTTTTAACTGCGGGGGCAAAAGAGGTAAGAGCGTGGACAATAAAAAAAGGGATGAAGGCGCCGCAAGCAGCGGGGGTAATTCATACTGATTTTGAAAAAGGATTTATCAAAGCTTCAGTGGTCAGTTTTGAGGATTTTGTTAAGTTTGGGGGATGGAAAGGGGCTTTTGAGGCAGGTAAAGTAAGGCTGGAAGGGAAAGAATATGTAATGCAAGAGGGAGATGTGGTGGAATTTAGGTTTTCTGTTTAAAATTTTTAGTTGCGGTTATTGACAAGTTGGTGGCCCCAAGGTAAAATTAAAAACAGTTGAGAGAATTATTACGCAAGCTAAAGCTTGCTAAAACAAACAACGAATAATGGAACGAAAATATGATTTGGTGGTGATCTTGGATCCGGAAATTTCAGCCGAAGAACAAGAGAAGCTACTGACAAAAGTTAAAAAATTTATTAGCGATCTGGGAGGCAAACTTCTAAAAGAGAAAAAGTGGGGTAAAATCGAACTTGCTTACCCGATTTCCAAAAAGAAGGCAGGGTTCTTTGTGGAATTTAATTTCTCACTTACTCCGACTAAAGTTCCTTCTCTCAAACAAAAAATGCAGGTTGAAGAAAAATTATTAAGATATTTAGTGGTAGTTGGAGAAAAGGACGTTGCGATTGCGGCAGTCAAAAAGCCTGCAGATAAAAAACAACGTTCAAAGGAGGCATAAATGTCATCACGTTCATTAAATAAGGTTCAATTGATCGGGAATTTGACGCGAGATCCCGAGTTAAGATATACGCCGCAAGGAACAGCGGTTTGCACTTTTGGTTTGGCGACCAATCGTGTTTGGGCAACTGAAAATGGCGAAAAAAGAGAAGAAACTGAATTTCATCGGATTGTTGCCTGGAATAAATTGGCGGAACTTTGCTCACAACTTTTGTTTAAGGGCCGCAAGGTTTATGTTGAAGGTCGTTTGCAAACAAGAACTTGGACAGCTCAGGATGGTAGTCAGCGGCAAGCAACCGAGATTATTATTGAAGAAATGATTATTCTTGACAGTCGCCAAGCAGAAGGAGCAGGCGCGAATGTTGCTGCCAAAAATGTTGAGCCGGAACCAATAGAGGATATTCCTATTGAAGAGCCGGCGATTCCCGTTAAAGAAGAGTCAACTCCTTCTGTTAGCGCAGATCTTGATCAACCTGGTCAGGCTGGAGAAGAGGCTGAGGAAAAAAAGGACGATAAGAAAAAACCAGCCGAAGAAGCAAAAACCAGCCAACCGTCAGAGGATTCAGATTTAACAAAAGATATTCCTTTTTAAAAAATGATGAAAAGAAAACCTTCTCAAAGAAAGTTAAGACCAGTGCCGAGAGACTGTGAGTTTTGTCATCAAAAAAAGAACCCTGATTTTAGGGAAGTGGATACTTTGCGCAAATATATTACCGAGAGAGGTAAGATTATGAGCAAAGACAGGACTGGTCTTTGCAGTAAACATCAGTCCCGCTTGGCAACGGCGATTAAAAGGGCAAGGTTTTTGGCGCTTCTTCCATTTGTGTCTCGACCAAGATAAAATTTAAATTAGGTAATCCAAATGAAATTGACTTTGAAACAAGTGAGAAAGATTATTATTGTTTTGATTTTTTTGGTTTTGGCCGGGGGAATTGGTTATCGGTTAGGTGAACAGCAGGTCCGCTTGCAATTATCTTCTTCTTCAATAAAGATCGACAGAACCATTCCTCCCAGCAAACAAGGAAAAGTTGATTTTTCTTTATTTTGGCAGGTTTGGGACAAAATAGAGTCTGATTATCTTAACCGCAGGAACCTTGATTACCAAAAAATGGTTAATGGTGCAATCTCTGGTATGGTTGCTTCTTTGGGAGACCCTTATACAGTTTTTCTCCCGCCAACCGAGAATCAGGAAGCAAAATCTGATCTTCGGGGAGATTTTGAAGGTGTAGGAATTCAAATAGATTATAAACAAGCTGAATCGCAAAGTGAACCTCAAAAATTGGTAGTGGTGGCTCCTTTAGCTGGCACCCCGGCGGAAGAGGCGGGGATAAAAGCCGGCGATGTTATTTTAAGGATAGTTGATGAAGCAAAAAAGATTGATAAAAGCACCGAAGGAATTTCTTTGCCAGAGGCAGTGAGTTTAATCCGTGGCCCCAAAGGTACAGTAGTGAAATTGACAATTCAAAGAGAAGGAGTGGAAAAACCCTTTGAGGTCGCTTTAAAAAGGGAAACCATTGTGGTGAAGAGTGTTGAATTAAAATTTCAAGAGAACAATGGGAAAAAGGTGGCTGTTTTGAAACTCTCTCGTTTTGGCGAGAGGACAGAAACAGAGTGGGAGCAGGCAGTTGCCAGTATTAAGGAAGAAGAGGCAAAAAATAAAAATTTAGCCGGAATAATTTTGGATTTGCGCAATAATCCCGGTGGCTTGTTGCAAGGATCGATTTTTATTGGCAGCGAATTTTTGGCAAATGGCGTTATTGTTCAGCAAGATAAGGGAGTGGATGGCAAAGAAACTTATGAAGTTGACCGCCGTGGTCAGTTGCTGAAAGAGCCTCTGATTGTTCTTGTTAATGGTGGTTCAGCCTCAGCGTCGGAAATTGTTGCTGGAGCTTTGCAGGAAACAGGTAGAGCGCGACTCGTAGGTGAGAAAACATTTGGCAAGGGTACTGTTCAGGAAGCAGAAGATTTGCCCGGAAATGCAGGTTTGCATATTACGGTGGCACGTTGGCTTCTTCCTTCAGGAAAATCAATTGACAAAGAAGGAGTTAAGCCAAACATAGAGATTAAAAATGACGAAAAAGATTTGTCCAAAGATGCCCAGCTTCAAAAGGCAATCGAACTCTTGACAAACTAACTTTTTTAGCAATAATTTTGAGATAGGGAAATTTTTCTTGGCGAAAAAATTCAGCGTTTTCTCAGGTTCAAATATTAAATTGTTGTCATAAATGAAATGCTGAAAAAGTTTTTAAAAGCACTGGCTTTCTTGATTATTGTTTTAGCCGCAGTTGTTGGCGGAGATCTTTTTGAAAGAGCCTTTGGTTATCGTCTGGCTGATAAAATTCTTCCCTTAAAGACCAAAACCGGCCAAACTATTGTTCAGAACAGAATTTTGACTGAAGAATCAGTGGTAACAGATGTGGTTGATAAGTACGGCCCTTCAGTGGTAACGGTTGGGATAAAAAAGACAGAACAGATTGTTAATCCTTTTGAAGATTTTTTTGATCCTTTTGGGCTTTTTAATATTCCCAAACAAGCGCCTCAGGAACAGAAAATTGAACAGGATATTGGCAGCGGTTTTGTGGTTTCGAGCGACGGACTTATTGTGACCAATAAACACGTGGTAGCGGATACCTCAGCCCAGTATCGAGTTTTTACCAAAGATAATAAGTTGTATGAAGTCCAAAAAATTTATCGCGATCCAACAAACGACCTTGCGATTTTAAAAATCGATGTTCCAAAAGGCGAACTAAAACCAGTAGAAATGGGTGATTCTTCGAAATTAAAAGTTGGCCAGTTTGTGATTGCTATTGGTGCGGCTCTAGGAGAATTTAGAAACACGGTAACAACTGGGGTAATTTCTGGTTTAGGAAGGACGATTACTGCCGGCAGTCCGTTTGAAGGAACAGAAAATTTGGATAATGTAATTCAAACCGACGCCGCGATTAATCCTGGCAATTCTGGAGGGCCGCTTTTAAATTCCTTGGGTCAGGTGATTGGGGTTAGCGTGGCTGTTGCTTCTAATGCACAAAATATTGGTTTTGCCCTGCCAATCAATGTGGTTAAAGAAACGCTTGACAACTTTAACAAAACTGGTCAGTTTTATCGGCCTTTTTTGGGAATTCGCTATCGTGACATTGAGGCGAAAGAGGCAATTGCCAAAGGTTGGGTTGAGGGAGCAGGGGTAGTAGAGGTGGTTTCTGGCTCGCCGGCAGAAAAGGCAGGAATTAAGGTCGGAGATATTATTACAAAAGTTGATGGGGACAAGATTTCTACTAAGAATCCTTTGTCAGAGGTTATTGCCAAGAAGAAAGTTGGACAGGAGATTAAGGTGACTGTTTGGCGAGATAACGAGGAAAAAACTTTGACTGTGGTGTTAAGAGAGGCGAGTTAAGAAACCTTCTTTGTTAAAAATTCGGCAAGATTTTTATAATGGGTTAGGGTTTTGTTCCAGTAGTTAACTATTTCGGAGTACTTACAGGCGGCTTGGGGTTTGCTGAATCCTGGATAGATAATAAGTTTGTCTATTGAACCACCAATACCTTCTGGTTGGTAGGCAATTGTAGCTTTGGTTTCAGATAGAAAAGTTTTAATTTCTCCTTCTGGTGAAGCGTAAGCTAAACATTCTCTTACGACAACATTTCGGCTTTTCCCTTCAATTAATTTTAATATGTCTTCGCTAGAAAAGGACTTTTCAAAATATTTCACCAAAGCGCCTGGAAATCCATTGAAAGCTTCAAAGTAGTAGCCGCAATCAACCTTAATGATATTTTTTTTGAGAATGTTTATCGCATATTTTACTGAGTATCTTGCTACTTTTTCTACGTCTAAGGATTGTATCTCAGGAATTTCTATCTTTTGATTTAATAATCTAATGGGATAATGTTTAAAGACTTCTCTAGCACTTTGAAGTTTATCTTTGTTGCCGGTTAAAAATGTAACCTCGATTATTTTTTTCATTTCAAGAATTATATCAAAATATTTTGGTTGACTGGAGGTACTTTGTTATATGAGATAAGGTATGGTGATAAGTTAGTCAGAAAAACTTTGACTGTGGTGTTAAGAGAGGCGAGTTAAAGAGATTTGAGTTCCTCGAGGAGTTTGTCTATTTTGCCTTCCATAATATCTTCGATTTTGTGGAAAGATTTGTTAATCCGGTGATCGGTCACCCGGTCCTGGAGAAAATTGTAAGTTCTAATTTTTTCATTGCGCATTGCCCGGCCAATAACAGCTCTTTGGTCGCCGAGAGCCTTTAGTCTTTTGTCTTCTTCAATTTCCCAGAGTTTTGATCTTAAAATTGCCAAAGCGTTTTCCCGGTTTTGTTCTTGAAATCTTTCCGATTGAGCAGTGACAACTATTCCGGTTGGTTTGTGGCGTAGACGAACAGCAGTGGATACTTTTTGGACGTTTTGGCCTCCGTGAGAAGAAGCGCGATAAAAGTCCCACTGGAGATCTTCAGGTTTAATTTCAATTTGGTTTTCTGCAATATCTTGGAGTACTGCTACTGAGGCAGTGGAAGTGTGGATTCTGCCTCTTTTTTCCGTGACAGGAACTCTTTGTACTCGATGAACTCCCGCTTCGTATCTAAGGCGGTCATAGCAGCCCGGACCACTGATTTTAATTACTCCTTCATCAATAAAATTAACTTTCCATCCTTGCGAATCAGCATATTTGGTATACATCCGAAGTAGATCGTTTGCCCAAAGTTTTGCTTCTTCACCGCCAGGACCGGGTCGGATTTCAAGAGTAACGATATTTGGATTCATAAATTTCTAATTTCTAATTGACCTAATTAACCTAAAAAAATTCCAAATTCCCTGCCCGTCCGGCAGGCGGGCAAGCCCTAAATCCTAAACAATAGCAAATGACCAAAATCCAAAATAATCAAATCCCTTTTTTGAATTTAGAAATTTGAATTTTGAATTTGTTTAGAATTTCGTGCTTAGGATTTAGGATTTTTTCCAGATTGGGATTTATTTAGGATAATTAGAATAATTAGGTTAATTAGAGTAATTAGGCTAATTATGCTTTTTTGGCAAGCATTTCTTTGAATGTCTTTGGTCTTTGCTCTTCTTTCTTCGCTTCTTCGATTTTTTTCAGAAGTTTTCTCTTTCTCTTGGGGACTAAAGTTTTTTCAGAAGCTGCCTTTTGTTTAGCTTGAAACTTTTCTACTCTGCCTAAAGTATCAACAAATTTGTGTTGACCAGTATAAAAAGGATGACAAGCCGAACAAACTTCGACTCTAATCTCTTCTTTGGTGGAGCCGACAGTAAAAGTATTGCCACAAGCACAAATAACTTTGGCTTTGGGATACCATTTTGGATGAATATCTTGTTTCATAGAACAAATTATACTGCAAAAAGAGTTTTGATTCAACCTAGATTTTTTGGCGGTACTCGCAAATAACTACCCCAACGGCGATTAGTAAGGCTCCCAGAATGAAGGGTAAGGTAATTGTTTCTTTTAAAAAAATGATTGAGACAGGAATGGCGAAAATCGGCTGCAGATAAGTAAAAATTTCTGCTTCGGAAGCCTCAATTTTTGAAAGACCGTAGATGTGGGTAAAATAAGCAATAACTGAACTAAAGATGGCCATAAAGAGAACGCCCGGGAGGGCGGAGAGAAGTGAGGGTGTGAGTGAGAAGTGAGAGATGGAAACGAGAGGAAAAAAGATGATTAAACCGATTATGAAGGAAAAAGACGAAAGGATAAATGGGTCAAGATGACGGTATTTTTTAGCCAGAATAACAAAAATTACCCAGACAAGAGTTCCCAAAAGAACCAGAAAATTTCCCTCGAGGTGGGCGAAGAAGTTTGTTTTTGATTCCAAAAGAGGTTGAAAAATTGTCAGCGTTGTTCCAGTGATCGCCACTGTCAGACCAATAAATTTCTTTTTGGACGTGTTCTCTTGTAGAAATAATATTCCGCCAATTGTGGTAAAGATAGGCGAGGTAATGGAAATCAGAGAAGCATCAATGGCGCTGGTTTTGTTAATTCCCCAGAAAAGGAGGAGAAGATTCAAGGGAGTACAGAGAAAACCGAGAAAAAAGTAAACTAACCAGTCAGTTGCTGCCGGCTTGATCTTTTTTACTCGCCAAACAAGAGGAATGATGACAATCAGAGACGAGACTAAGAAGCGAAAAAACAAAAATGAAACTGGGGAAATAAAGTTCAAAGTATATTTAATAACTGGTGGGGCAATGCCCCAGATTAGGGCAGCGAGGATTAAAGCAAAGTAGGCAAGTTTTCTAGTTTTAGACACAGTAACAGGAATTAAATTCGAAATTCTAAAGCCTGCCCATCCGGCTATGTCTGCCGGTCTTTGAATTTCGCTTATTAAACGGAAAGTGCAAATACCCCGCCTCTGGCGAGGATGAAGCACCGTTTCTGCGAAGCAGAAACTATTTTCCGGTTAAGAGGCGGAAACCTTGGACTTTAGTCCAAGGTGCCTCATTTTGTTTTGAATTTTGATCGCGTCAAACGCGACCTGATTATCTGGATTTAAGCTTTAATGTAATTGATAATTTCCTCTGGCAAGAGAGTTTTTTGTTCTCTTGTGATCATGTTTTTCAGAACGACTTTGTTTTCTTCTGCTTCCACCGGGCCAATAATGATGATATAGGGAACAGCTTTTCTGTCGGCATATTTAAGCTGTTTGTCTATTTTGGCTGCAGGATCAAGGTAAACTTCAGTCTTGACATTGTTTTCCCGAAGTTTGTTGGCAATTTGCAAAGACTTGTCATAAAGTTCAGGTGAGAAAACAGTAACCAAGACCTTAGTAGGATTGACTTTCAAAGTAGGATATTTGCCAGTGGCTTTCAGAACTTCGGCAATGACCATATCTCCCATAGCAAATCCCACCCCGGGGATTTTTTGTTTACCTCCGACTGATTCAACAAGATTGTCGTAACGGCCGCCACCACCAATTGCTCTAAATTCCTTTTTGGCATCCCAACACTCAAAGACAGTTCGCGTGTAATATTCCAGTCCGCGGACAATACTGGGATCATATTCGGCATATTCCGCGACCCCGTATCTTTTCAAAAGTTCAAAGATTTTGACTAACCAAGGAGAATTAAGAAAGCTGTTTTTTTCCTCAAGAATTTGCAGGATTGACTTAGCTTGATCTTCAGACAAGCCGATTTCTTTTCCCATCTCGGAAAAATCTTGTCTGCTGACTTTATCCTTTTTGTCTGCCAATCTAAAAGCGGCCACAATTTTCTCTTCAGGAATTTCAAGCGAGGTAAAGCGCTCCTGCAAAAGCTGGCGATCATTAATTTTTATTCGTACCTCTTGGGGGGTTAGATTTAGTTTTTGCAAGAGAGTCGCCGCCACACTGATAGCTTCTGCGTCCGCTTCTAAGTTTTCAGGCCCCAAAATATCAACATCCCACTGAAAAAATTCCCGGTTGCGGCCTTTTTGGGGTTTTTCATAACGAAATCTTCGGCCGTAAGTAAACCATTTGATCGGAAAGGTTAGTTCACCCGCTTTTTGCGCTACCATACGGGCTAGAGTTGGGGTCATTTCCGGTCTTAGGGCGAGAACATTTTCCGACTGATCTTTTAAGGTGAAGGCTTGCTTCTTGACTAATTCTTCGCCTGATTTAGCAGCATATAAATCAAGGCTTTCGATGATCGGGCCTTCATATTCTTGGAAGCCGAAAAGCTCGGCCACTTCCTTAAATTTAGAATAAAGCCAATTTTGGAAAGCTTGATCCTCCGGGTAAAAATCCCGGGTACCTTTAACTGGGGGGATGATATTTTCTGGCATTATTTGTTCAAAAAAATCCGCATCAACAAGCTAATGCGGGGGATTTTATAGTCCAAATAATAGTAAGTTTTCTGTCTGGCGTCAAAAACGTGAGAGTCATTGCTTTTATCATATCATTTTAAATTTTTTAATAAAAGAGTTAATTGAAAAAAGTGTTCAAAAAATTTAGCACCACTCCACAGGTAAAATCCCAAAAAAAATACCCAGTTTCTACTAAAGACACTTCCTAGTGTTAAGGAAGGACGAAGATGGTTTTAGCGGTTGGTAATGTATTTTCCTCGGTTTGGGGATAGATGACAATTAATTTTTGGCCGGAGCCGAGGTTTTGGAATTTAATAACTGCTTTGGGATCATTGGGATTAATAATTTGGCTGTTTTTGTCAAGCTTAATGCTTAGGTTTTGCGCAGGGTTTTTGAAACTAGTGACGGTAATGCTTGAGTTTTTATTGTCAATAGAGGAGAGAGAACCAAAGAAAACCAGTCTTTTGGCAGGTATTGTTTTGGGAACAGGCACTTCAATTATTCTGACAGCATTGAGGGTTTCATTTTCGTCAACACTTCCCATAGCAATAATTTTGTCATCGACGGCAATATCTTTAGCCGTAATTTCCTTTTTATTAGTACCAATAATCTTTGTGTCGGCAGATAATCTGATTCTTTGTTTGCCTCTGAAATTACTAATGGTCAGTGTGGAGTCAGTAATTTCCAAAACAGTTCCCACATAAGCCTTTTTTTCGATTTTTTCTTTGATTTGCGTTAATTTGTCTTGGATTGCCTTTCTTATTTCTTGAACTTTTTCAGTTTCAATTGCTGTTGGTGTCAGACTGGCTGAAGGGGAGGCGCTTGAAGGAGTGGGGGTTGGGGTAATGGTAATTGAGGTGGAGGTGGGAGTAGGGGAAACGGCGAGAAGATTAGAGTTAAAAGTTAAAAGTGCAAAGTTAAAAGTTAGGACGAATACAAAAACTTTTAATTTATTGTAATTTTGAATTTTGAATTTTGAATTTTGAATTATCATTATATTTCCGCCGTACTATAAACAACAGTTATTGTTTTACTTACAGTTTCACCTTTGTCGTTAATTGATTGCACTTCAATTTCATTTTCTCCGGAGATAAGAGAAATATCTTTTTCAAAATTACCCTTGCTGTCAGCTTGGACAGCCTCCTCACCTTTTTCTGTCAAGATTACTACCCAGGCTGAAGGCGAAGTACTACCGATAACAGAAACCGTTGCTTGGTTGCTAATTGATTCGTCAAGAGGCGAAGTCAAAGAGAGAGTTGAGGGAATTGATTCAGGAGCAATGGTCTTGGGCTTTTCGTCGGCAATCGGAGAAACAATTTGGCTTGTTGCCTTAAGATTATTTTGGGTATAATAAATTCCGCCGGTAATAAGCAGCCCTACCCCGAAACCAATTAAGATGGCAACTAAAACTTCTTTTTTCATTGATGGCCAATATGATAGGCAAAAACAACTGTCTTGTCAAGTTATCGAGGGAATGATAAAATCTTTAGAGAGAATTAAATTTCCAATTTCTAAACTCTAATCTCTAAACAAATTCTAAATCCAAATGATTGGGAAAAAATGTTTTTAAATTTTAGTTTTGATTATTTAGATTTATTTGGAATTTAGTATTTAGAGCTTAGAATTTTAAGGTATGGACATCACTTATTTAGGACATTCCTCTTTTAAGATAAAAACAAAAACAGCGATTGTTGTCACTGACCCTTTTTCCGGGGAAATGGTTGGTTTTCGCTTTCCCAAGACCGAAGCTAATATTGTCACTGTTTCGCATTCCCATCCAGATCATTCTGCAGTGGCAGCGGTTGAGGGAGACCCCTTTGTAATCAATGCTGCCGGAGAATATGAAGTTAAAGGAGTTTCGATCTTTGGTTACCAAACATTTCATGATTTGCATTCTGGGGCAGAAAGAGGAAAGAATGTTGTTTATGTCATTGAGGCAGAAGGGTTGCGGATTTGTCATCTTGGAGATTTAGGAGCAGAACTTTCTTCAAAGACGCTGGAGGAGCTAAGCGAGATTGATGTACTGATGGTTCCCGTTGGCGGTGAGTTTACTCTTGGGCCTCATGAAGCAGCCGAATTAGTGTCGCAAATTGAGCCGAGAATTGTGCTCCCAATGCATTTTCAGGCGGAAGGTTTAAAAAAAGAGACTTTTGCTGGTTTGCAGCCAGTGGAGAGTTTTCTCAAAGAGATTGGCGCCAACAATCCAGAGAGACTGGAGAAACTTTCTTTGACAAAAGACAAACTCCCCGAGGAGACAAAAGTAGTCCTGCTTGAGAGAAAAGTATAAGTAAGTTTCTAATTAGCCTAATTACTCTAATTATTCTAATTGACCTAATTATTCTAAATAAATCCCAATCTGGAAAAAATCCTAAATTCTAAATTCTAATTTCTAAACAAATTCAAAATTCAAATTTTTAAATTCAAAAAAAATAGTTTAATTATTTTGGATTTTGGTCATTTGATATTGTTTGGAATTTGGAATTTGGAATTTTTTTAGAGTAATTAGGTTAATTAGAAATTAGAATAGACAGCGTCTATCCCTACTGCTCTTGCAGTAGTGGAAGGAAAGCTGTAGTGTGCAGCGTAAATGGTATGATTAGGGTGTGACAGTAAGACACACTAGCCATGCGGTTTACGATATCCAGTACCATCTGGTATGGGCAACTAAATACCGTAAGAAAGTATTCAGTGTTGCTTTAGCAAGATATGCCAAACAGCTTTTTTACCAAATAGCTGCACACTATGAATGGGAACTGATCGAGGTGGGAATTGACAAAGACCATGTCCATCTTTTAGTATCAGCTCCACCACGCTGGGCACCATTTGATATTGTCAAGAAGATTAAAACCTGGTCAGCCAGGAAGATATTTAAGAAGTTTCCCTCGCTCAGAAAAAGTTATTGGGGTGGAGAATTCTGGAAAGATGGTTATTTCATCAAAACCGTGGGAGACAAGTTGACAACCGAAAAAATTAAAAAGTATATTCAGCTCCAAGATCAAGTGGTGGAGCTGTAAAGAATCCCCACTGCTCCTGCAGTGGGGAGGGTTCAATAATTAGAATAATTAGGTTAATTGGTAATTTCTGTTACTGTATCATTCTCAGGATTTCTTTTCTCAACCAAAGTTTTTTAGTGACGCCTACGTCCGTGCCAAAAAAATCAACTTGAATAACATTTCTTAGGAAATTTTTCAGGGTTTCGCTTTTGGTAAAGATATAACTTCTGCCTTCGCCGATTGAAGGGGCGTTTAAGAACCAAAGTTCGGTTTCAAAAGATCTTAAGGTGGATTCAATACTGCTTTTGTGGTCCTTGATAAAGTTCATACTGTTCCAAAGTTCAAGCTCTCCAACCGCGCATTTCATTCCCTTAATCATTTCTATTTTGGTATCACTCGCAATTGCTTGTTCGGGATTGGTATAAGCGTTGACTTCCTGGTCTTGGTAATATTGGATAATCCAATCCTTGGGTAGGTTGGTAAAATTTTTTAATTCCTCAAAGGCTTTTTTATCTCTTTCAGTGGTGATTGAAGATTGAAAATTGAGCGTATTGGAGAGAATGGCGGTGTACAACAAGTTAGCGGCAAGAGGACTGATTTGGAGGTGGGAGGTTGGAGGTGGGAAGCTGGAAGCAGAAGTGGAAAGTGGGATTTTTTGACTTTGCCCAATTGCACTTCTCACACCATTATCTAGCTTCTCGCTTCTATCTTCTAACTTCCGTTTCTTCATTTCTTCCCAAATCAAAGTGGCGCAAGCGCCGACTGGTTCAATTTTGGCTTTTTCTCCCAAATGAGCCCAAAATTTTTCAAAGCCAAAATGGTGGTCGTAGATTTCGACGACTTTTTCCTTGTTGACAAAGAAAGGAAACTCTTTTGCCTCAGAAACATCGACAATCACAAACTCATAATCTCCGGGTTCCAGGTCAGTCAAGTAGTCAATCGGCCACTTTCTGATGGTATTGGTGACACTATTGTTCAAAGGGCCAGCAATAACTGCCAAGGGCCTTTCTGGCGGAATTTCTTGGTAGGCAATTACGCAAGCCAGGCCGTCAAGGTCAACAAATCTTTTGCCGGTAGTTACTACAAGTTGTGCCATAAATTGGTCGGGGAGAGAGGAGTCGCACCTCCTGCCTTTCGGTCCCGAACCGAACGTTCTACTGGTGAACTACTCCCCGTCATAGAAAGAAACCGAGGGTTTCTTTCTACCTTTCTTCCTTCAAGGTATCTTGCGAGATCTTCGTTATCGCGCCTCGCAAGATGAATTTTTAATCTTTTCTATCAAGGCACGTTTCTTGCCAAATGTTTTGTTCCGAGGGTTTCTTTCTACCTTTCTTCCTTCAAGGTATCTTGCGAGATCTTCGTTATCGCGCCTCGCAAGATGAATTTTTAATCTTTTCTATCAGAGTCTGTTAAAACAAGGTTAAGACAAGATTAAAACTCCCCCTCATCTTATTTCTAATTTCTAATTTCTAATATCTAATTTCTAATATCTAATATCCCTTTTGTTGTAAAGTCCATTTTAGCAGACAAAAGCTTGCTTTTAAAGCAAGAAAGAGATATATTTCATTCGATGACAAAAACACCGGAAAATTTTACAGGAGAAAGAAAAAATAATGACCTTGAAGGGGAGTTAAGTCATTTTTTTGACAATAATAAAGCAACCGCCCGTTATTATGCCAAAGAATTTGAATCTTTTGGCCAAACATATTTTCCGAATGAAACAAGATTTGTGTGCCTTCCTGTTGAAGGAGAGGACGGAAAACAAGAAGGTTTCTTGGCAATTTTTGGAGATAACTCAGAGGAAATAACGATAGAAATTGAGCAAAAAAGAGTCTTGCTTATGCTTCGCAAATTTGGAGGAATTTTTAATTTGAAAGGAAAATTAGTTCTCCCAAAGGAAAAAGAACGGGGGGAGGGACTGGTTTTAGCTACGAATAATGGGCTAAAGGCATCGGTATTAGTAGATTATGAATTTCTTGCTACAGGAAACTCTCGCAGAAAACCGAAGATTTTAGTGGAGGAGCTATCTTCTCATTCTTCTTAGAATGCCGCTAATTTGGTAAAATTAAAGGGTGAAATTAAAAAAGGGATTGCTTTTGGTTCTTTGTTTGTCATTGGCTATATTGGCGGGAGTGGAGTATTTTGCTTGGTTTCAATATCAGAAAAGTTTGTTTTTTCCTAAACAAGAAGCATTTTCGCCTTCCAAATTAATGATTGGCGATAAAGTCTTAAAGATTGAAATTGCCAAAACTGTTCAACAACAAGAAAAGGGACTTTCAGATAGGGAAAGTCTTTGTTCTGATTGCGGTCTGCTTTTTGTCTTTGACCGGCCAGGGATTTATCCCTTTTGGATGAGAAGAATGCATTTTGATATTGATATTCTATGGATTGCGGGTGATCAGGTTGCGGATATTACTTATGGAGCTAAAAAGCCAGCCAACGAGGATTTTGAAAGACCGAAAGAGATTTATCAAAGTATGGTGCCGGTTGACAAGGTTTTGGAAGTAAACGCCGGATGGGTAGAGAAGAATGGGATTAAGGTGGGGAATGTAGTAAAATACTAGTATTGCCCAGAGCTTAAAGGATACCCGGCCTGCCTTGCCGGTGTAGCTCAATGGACAGCCCTGCCCGCTATGCCGCTGTAGCTTAACGGATTAAAGCAGTCCCGTCCTAAGGGAAAGATTGAAGGTCCGATTCCTTCCAGCGGCACAAAAGCTTAGGCAGGCGGAGCAATCCCGTCCTAAGGGAGAGGTTGTGAGTTCAACTCTCTGGCGGCAGGGAGCAGCTGCCTCCTAAGCGGCAGGCCAGGTTCAATTCCTGTTAGGGGCACAAAGGCTTTGGTAATAAGGACGATTGTGTGTAAGGAGCTTAAAGACTTAATTTTTTTGGAGCAGTTTTGACTGCTGTCAAAATTTTTTAAAAATGGCAGAACAATCTGACAAAAGACCAATTTTTTATCCTCTATCACAAGTAACTCCGAAAGATAGAGATAGGGGAAATTTGAACAACCTTACGCCCTTTGCGGAGGTGAGAGATTTTTCTGAAGAGAAAATGAAGTGGAATCATTTAACCCGAGATGAATATTTGGAGGAAATGCAAGCAAGGTTGGGTCCAGAAAATTTTCCAAAATTTAGAGACGGTTTAACCGAAAAGAGATTTAAAGTTTTAAGGCGGAAAATGTTAGAGTTTTTTGATGAACGAATAAGCCTTAGCTCTACTGCTGACCAACTCGATACGGGTAATCAATGCGGTTCTCGAGAGCTAATTAGAAAGAGCAAAAAAGTTTTTTCCTAAAAACGAGATTGGTTTTCTTCTGTTTTGCTTACTTGAGGGAGACGGAAAAAAGATTGGGTTTGTTTTCTGGCTCAGTGCCAATTTGGGTTAAGACAACCAAGCGGTTGCTGCTTGGGGTGAGAAAAACATAGGGAAATATAAAAGGTCCACTATAAATAACCTCAAGATTTGTGCCATCGTACTCACAGGCGGTAACTTTGTTTCCTTCAATCCAAACCAAGTGGCGAGAAGTAGGGAACCAGTTTGGGGTGAGAAGTGAGATATGGGAGGCAGGAGGGGGGAATAAAGTCGGCGTTGGGGTGATTTTTGATTTTAGAGGTTTTGGTGTGGGAGTTGGTTTGGGAACATTAAAGGGGATGAGGAAATTGCGATCTTCTTTGAGATCATAAACATAAAGTTTTCCCGGTTCGATCTTGCGACTTTCTTTTTGAGTGGAAGCAGCTGTTACTGGGGGGATTAGGTTTTCTGGAATTTGAGCTGAGGCGGTTGCCTCATAAAGGACTTTAGTGTTGTCAGGGCTGAATTGGAGCTCAGCTGCTTGGGTTGCTAGAATTTGCTGCATTATTAAAGGCAGACGTTTGATTTTTGCTTTTTCCTGAAGCTCTTTTTCTTTTTGCCAATTTGTCTCCAATTGCTCTAAGGTGGCGGAGATTTCGTTGGCGCTTGAGAGCTGATTTAATCCATTGGCATCAAGTAAGTATTTGTTGTTGGAAGCGGGAAACTCGACCAGAATTTGTTGAGAATCAGGTAGCCATGAGTATTGGGCTTTAGCAAAGTCACTCCCTAGTCTGCTTTTGGCAATCTGTCTAGGTGATTTGCTAAGGTTGAAAAGCGAATCTGTCAAGTCAAGAACCCAAAGACCCGCATCTAGGTTTGGTAAGGGGACAGAATAGACAATTCTGGAATTATCTGGCGAAATTATCGGGTTTATTACTTCACTAAAAGTTAACGGTTTAAGGTCGGGGACTTCGGTAAAAAGGAAAGCATCAGCCACGGTGACTAACTCTTTTTCAATGACAATATCTTTTTTCCAAGGCAAAAAACCATTTTTTTTAATTTCCAAGGTGTATTTTCCGGGAGCAAGAGAGAGAGAACTGTTTGTGGCTGCAAGCAACTTGCCGTTAGCAAAAACTTTTGCTCCGTCAGGCGAGGAATTGACAACCAAAATTCCAGTTGGTTTGAGAGTCTTATTGGTCAAATCTATCCGGTAACCGCTGGCATACTTAATTGCCAAAAAAGTAGCTCCTATGATGAAGGCGAGAATGATGAAGAAAAATGGCAATCGGTGTTTAGCGAGATCCATCACAATTAGATTATACTTCGTATAATATTTTCCTATTATACCTTTTTTTCTTGGTGGCGGCAAATGTGTTCTTGTAAAGAGTTTTTTGTCTTGCTATATTTAAGTTAGTGAGTTAGACTTAGTTATGCTGAGTGAAACAGAATATATACTAAATATATCAGGAATTTTAAATCCGAATATCGAAATCTAAAACACAAAACAAAATATGTTAAATCTAAATTTTCTAAATTCAAAACGTTTAGAGAATTAGAATTTTTGTCATTTGAATTTGTTTCGAATTTCGTGCTTAGGATTTCGAATTTATACAGATTCCAGTTAAAAGCTGGAATAAAATTTTGTGCTTGCTAAACGAATTGCTATCGATCTCGGAACAGCCAATACTTTGGTTTGGGTTGCCAACGAGGGGATTGTTGCCAATGAGCCGACAGTGGTGGCAATTGGGCTTGAAGATAATCGGGTATTGGCTGTTGGTAATGAGGCCAAAGAAATGCTTGGCCGGACGCCAGGGAATATTTCTGCTTTAAAGCCCCTAAGAGAAGGGGTAATTGCTGATTACGAAGTCACTGAGGCGATGTTGCGTTACTTTATCCAGAAAGTTTGCGGTCGAGTTTGGCTTTTTAAACCAGAAGTAATGATTTGTACTCCTGCCGGAGTGACTCAGGTAGAAAAAAGAGCGGTTTTGGACGCTACTTTATCTGCGGGAGCAAGAGTTGCTTATTTAATTGAAGAGCCTTTAGCCGCGGCTATTGGCGCTAAAATCCCAATTGCCCAGCCTTCAGGCAATATGATCTTAAATATGGGAGGAGGGACTTCGGAAGCGGCAGTAATTTCTTTGGGAGGAGTCGTGATTCACAAGAGCGTCCGTGTTGCTGGTAATCGGATAGATGAGGCAATTGCCAGTTATTTGCGCCGTAAGCATAATATCATTGTTGGCGAACAGACTGCCGAAGAGATAAAGCTCAAAGTTGGAACAGCTTTACCTTTGCCAAAAGATGAAATAATGGAAGTTAAAGGAAGAGATTCGCTCCTAGGCTTGCCGAAAATGATTACTGTTTCTGGTAATGAAATTCGAGAGGCGATTGCTCCGACTTTAAGCTTGATTATCAATATGGTTAAGGAGGTTTTGGAAGAAACTGCGCCCGAGCTGACTTCGGATATAATTGACAAGGGGATAGTAATGACTGGAGGAACCAGTTTGCTTCGTGGTTTTGATAAACTGTTGACTTCTGAGTTGGGAGTTTCCTGTCATGTGGCTGAAGATCCTTTGGTTTGTGTTGTTAGAGGCACGGGAATTGCTTTAGAAAATATTGATTTATACAAAAGAAGTTTGAGAAGTTCCCGCTAATAAATCCAGTATTTTTTGATCAGTTAGCCAGCAAAAAAAAGACCTATAGTAATCTAAACAAAAAATCACTACTATTATGGGTAAAATGATGGATTTTGAAGCTAAATTTCAGAGTAAATAAATTGTACAAAAACAGCAAAATGAAGAAACAAATATTGTCTAAAAAATATCCTATAGTAAATAAACAAAAAATTGGCAAAAAAGAGCAGTTTTTTTTCTGTCTAAAAACATTTTTTAGTTGTTAAAAAATAAATTTTTTGACAAGAAAAAAGAGATTTTTTTAATACAAAACGAGGCGGAAAACAAAAAAAGGACCAGAAATTGTCAGTAAAGTTCAAAAAATTTCTAAAAAAGGAGAATTAATGTCCCTAAATAGCGTAAATTTTTTAGGAGTGCCTATAGTTAGCACCTCAATCGATGAAGTGCTAAGAGAAATTGCTAAATTTGTGGCTAGCCAGGCACAAAAATCTCCTCTTGTCATTTTTACTCCCAACCCGGAGTTTTTAGTTGAGGCGAGTAGGAACGATAACTTTAGAAATCTCTTAAACAAATCTGATATTAATTTGCCAGATGGAATCGGTTTGGTTTGGGCGAGCAGAATCCTAGGTAAACCGATTAAGGAGAGGATTAGCGGGGCGGATGTGGTGGAAAGACTATTAAAAGAGGGGAATGAGAGTGGGAGGCGGGAAGTAGGAAGTGGGAAAGAACTAACCAGAAAGTGGACGGTGGGAATTGCAGGCGCAAGACGAGGGGTACAAGAGGAAGCAGACGACTTGATAAAGAGACTTCAAAAAAAATACCCAAACATTACCTTTGTTAACTTGGATGATACCAATTTTAAATTTTTAATTTTAAATTTTAAATCAAATTCAAAATTCAATGTTCAGGATTCAAGATTTAATGTAATTTTTGCTTGTTATGGAATGGGGAAACAGGAAAAATGGATAATGGAAAACAAGGATAAAATCAAGGCCAATGTCTTTATGGGGATCGGCGGATCTTTAGACTTTATAACCGGCTTTACTAAACGCGCGCCGCTACTGATAAGGAAGATGGGTTTAGAATGGCTTTGGAGGGGACTACAGCGACCGAAACACTTCAAGCGCATCTGGAAGGCGGTTTTTGTGTTTGGGTGGTTGGTGATCAAAGAAAAATTTGTGTCTGCAAGGTCTCTCCTTGCAGAGTAAATTATTCTTCAAGAAGAAGATTGCCGATTTGACTTAAATCATTAGCCTCTCTGATAAAAGATTCATAAGAAAGTGAAGGGTGATTTTTAGGGAAGAAATCAAGAATTTCTGTTGTTTTTACCCATTCGGTATTTCTTTTGCCAAGGTATTCACCAAAAGAAGAGGGTTGAACTTCTTGTGCCTGCAAGGTCTCTCCTTGCAGATTCAGCGCTTGTCGATGGATGTAGCGGGAAAGCTGAAGAAGTTGTTCATCGCTGTAAACCGGGACCGCTTTATAAACTCCTTGGTATAAAGGCCCTACTCTTTTGTATTTTCTATTAAAATACATCGTGTACCTCGTTCCAATCGAACTCAAAAAACGATCGATCGAATCAGGCTTAATTTGCTTGACCAATAAATGAAAATGATTTGGCATGAGGCAGAACGCCAGTAGAAAGAATTCGTTAGCAAAGTTGTTTAGACGGAGAGCTTTTATGATTTTATCTTTTTCTGTCCATGAAGTTTCGCTATTGGCAAGCCGGTTTAACAATGATTTTTCATCTTTGGGAGTAAGATATTCTTTTAAATAAGATAGAAATACAGAATAATCTTGCTTATCAAGAAAAATTTGTCTTTTTTCTACCCCACGGTTATAGAGGTGATAATACCCATTTTCTAGGTATTGCTTAAGGGAATTTTTGGCAGGCATTAAGGGAAATTTTATTCCTTTATTTTTTTCTTTTCAAGCCACATTTATGCCTGCAGGGAGAGACCTTGCAGATTCGACCTTGCGGGTTTAGACGTTTTCTTTAGGTTGTATTCCGAGAAGCCAAAGAACTGCCTCTTTTTTGTATCTTCTGTCTCCGCGAGAGTTAATTCGGATCGCCGGCAGTTTGCCTCTCTTGCCCCAGCGCTTGATAGTCAAAGGAGAAACCCTTAGAATTTCCGCTACTTCGCGGACTGTCAACAAATCGGGAAGAGATTCCAAGTTTAATCTTTTGTCAACCATTCTGACCTCCTTTTTAAAATATTAAAAGTTGAGGATAGACGATAGAAACTTGAAATTAGATCTTGAGGTTAGAAGATGGATGTTCTACTTTCTATTTTCCAACTTCAAATTCCCGCTTCTAATTTCTACTGTCTATCATCAAAATATCTTTCTACCAAAAAGAGTATCACAGTAGTTTAAATGTTGTCAATGGGGTATTAAATAGGTGAACTACTAGATAATGGATTGATATATTATATAGTTGTTTTTTGGAATTGTTTAAAATGATTTAGCAAAAATTTGCGAAGTCAACTTACAGTGGTGAGTTTAGTGGCAGAAAAAGTTCTCTTTTCTTTCGACTGGCAGAAAAGTCCGATTGACATCCGACAAAATGCGACAAACCTGCCTGCCGGCAGGTAGGGAAACTTTTCCGACGTTACGTCGGAGTACTGCGTTCCCGCCGTGGCGGGACTGGCCGGTAGTTTATTAAGCGGAAAGTGCGAATACCCCGCCTCTGACGGGGATGAAGCACCGTTTCTGCGAAGCAGAAACTATTTTCCGGTTAAGAGGCGGAAACCTTGGACTTTAGTCCAAGGAGCCTCATTTGACGAGAATTTGTTTTTGTATTTTGTTTTTGGGGAGATTCTAATCCAAATTAAAAACCCCGAGTTAACGGGGTTTTCTTTGTTTCTAAGGAGTGTTTACTTTAGTTCGACACTCGCGCCAGCGGCCTCAAGCTTTTTCTTTGCTTCTTCGGCTGCCGTTTTGTTAACACCGGTCAAAATTTCCTTTGGTGCGGCTTCAACCAAATCCTTTGCTTCTTTAAGGCCCAAATTTTGATTTATTTCCCTGACGACTTTGATCACTGAGATTTTGTTAGCGCCAGCATTGGTAATAACCACATTAAAGGTTGTTTGTTCTTCTGCTGGTTCACCGGTTGCTTGTCCGCCAGCCTGGGCAGTTGGCGTAGCCGCTGTCATTGCCACTGGAGTGGCCGAGACGCCAAATTTCTCTTCTAGTGCCTTAACCAGATCATTAAGCTCTAAAACAGAAAGTTCCTCTATTTGTTTAATTAAATCTTCAACCTTAGACATTTAATATCACCCCCTTTGTTTAGACGATGGATGATAGAGAGTAGAAGATGGCAGAAGAAGATAGAAGATTGAAAATAAATCTATCTTCTTTCTATTTTCTACCTTTAATTTCAATTCTCTATTATCAATTGTCTTTTTTAATTTTAGATAACGCAATAACTAACTTTTGTAAATTCCAGCTTAGAGAGGAGGCTAATCTTTGGGTTGGGTTAGCTAAAAGATTAACTAATTTGCCTTGTAATTGTTCTCTGGGCAAAATTGCTGCCAGCCGGTTGAGTTCCTCAGCAGAGAGAACATTGCCAGCCAGAAAACCAATTTTAAAAGGGAGTAGCGATGTTTTTTTGGCAAATTCTTTGAAAACTTTTAAGGGCGCGATTTCATCTTTTTCGCAAAAAAGAGTGATGTTTTGACCTTCTATTTTCAAATCATCAGTCGGATAATTATTTGCTTTTAAAGCTCTTAAAAGTAGGGTATTTTTAATTACTTGTAAACTGCCGCCAGCTTGCTTAATCTTGTCTCTCAATTCTACAGCTTGGTTGGCAGTTAGCTGATAATACTCTGCCAAGGCTAAGGCCTTTGCCTCTTTAATTTTGGCAGTAATGTTTTCGACTTCAAAAATTTTTTCCTGTTTTTTCATTTTGGATGCGAATTATCGCGAATTCTTTATCGTTAAGTTATCAATAAAAAAACCCCGGTATTGCCGAGGCTCTCTTAATTATTGAGATTTTCCCTCGGCAAGCTGTTATAGCAGGTTTTAGCTTGCATTGGTAGCGCAAACTAAAGTTTGCTAAAACAAATTATCCAGATGAGCTGGACTTGCTGTCTTAAGGACAACTTATCCTATCATGACGTTGGCGGAAATGCAAGAGGATGTATAAGTCAATGACTTTTGCGACATTCCTCCATTTTCAATTAGATAATTCATTGGACTTTTCAGCCCGAGTGAACGGTGTCTTCTCTTGCAATTGTAATAAATGTTCCAGTCAGCCAGTTTTTGGCTGAACAGCTTTTTATCATGGATAATATCCAGTTGGTAATCAATAAATTCTTCTTGCAGGGTTCTGTTGTATCTTTCAATAAAGGTGTCAATCTTGGGACATCCAGGATAGATAAACAAGTGGGGAATATTATCTTTTTCTAACTCTTGGTCAAATTCTCCCAAATTTTCCGATCCATTATCTGATTGCCAGACTTTGATTGTTCCCGGATACACGGATTTAAACCTTTGGTAAAAATCCTTCATGTTTCTGGAGGTAATTCTTTTGTAATTAAGAGTTAAAGCA
>Ga0078972_1007484_pt1 | contig 24211 bp, 20 predicted proteins | sample YelNatPaOPGAMG01_FD_67568 | JGI IMG/M metagenome (GOLD analysis project Ga0078972, IMG submission 67568) | Hot spring thermophilic microbial communities from Obsidian Pool, Yellowstone National Park, USA - OP-RAMG-01 (SPADES assembly) (version 2) | ecosystem: Environmental > Aquatic > Thermal...
AGCTTCTCCCAAAGCTACTAATCCGTATTGTAAGCGGACTATGCAAGCATTGTCATCTTTTCCCTTGTACACGCCCGCTATTAAACTTAATCTTGTAACTCCAGCTACAGCAGCAATTAGGTTATCGTCTGCCCTATAAACTTTTTCTACTAAGTATCGACCTGTAGTGCCTATGAGTGCTAGCAAGTCATGTATTTCTGCAGGTGTCCTCAATTCTATAAACTTGTTTTCAATAACGTCTACAACCCTGAAGATAAATCCATTGTGCATTGCTGGATCAATGATTAAGCCAGCAGTATTCATAGGATTGGCAAAAATATTGAAAAGATAGTAATTAAATGCACCAGCTTCAGCCTTATCTGTGGCTAGTACTATGAATGGCTCGCTAGGTCTCTCTTCTATCTCCATTTCAGCTGCAACTGGGCCAAGCCCTTTTACGTTACCAGAAAATGCTTCTTTCCCTTTCAAGATGTCTTGGCCTGCTCCGTAAAGCTTTAATGGTTTGCTAACCTTTTCTGTTACTTCAATAAAAGTATTCCAAGCTAGTCCATGAATTTCTGGGTTATTTTCACCTTTGTTATGACTGAGTAGCATTTCCAGGTCGTCGCCACAGTTGAAGACAAAGTAATCTATAATCTTTCCTTCATTCTTTGCTTTTTCTAGAATTTCTCTAGCTACTTCTAGTTGTTTTGGGTGGACTATATGATGCCCACAAAGGCTGCTAACGCCAGCTCATAAGCTGTCTACGTCAGCCTTTATGAGAGATAGAGTAACTTTTTGTGACATATTATTATTTTGGATTTAATATAAATTAAGTATATGGGAAAGTTGCCAATCAAAGAATTTTTAAGACCAGAGTGGAAAAAGATTGTGGTATTTTTACCGATACTTTTGTTAAATCTTTTTTCAGGAATTAAATCGTATTCCTTTTATTCAGCTACCGAGACAATCTACGGGGATCCGTTACCCTTTCTTACTATATACATAGAACGACTACCTCCAACTACAGTCGTTAATTGGAATTTCAGAAATTTGAGTATTCACATTATAGTTTGGATAAGTCTATACCTCTTTTCTTGTCTCATAATCTGGATTTACGATAAGGTGAAAAAGAAATGAAGCTCCCTTTACTGCTAATAAACTTCAAAACCTATCCAGAAGCTACTGGTAAGAATGCTGTAAAGCTTGCTAAAATATGCGAAACTATTGCTAAAAAGTACAGCGTGAGCATAGCAGTAGCTCCAAACATCATAGACTTGAGCGAAGTAGCTTCTAGAGTGGATATACCTGTTTTTTCTCAGCATATAGATCCTATATTGAAGGACGGTAAGCATACAGGTCATGTGCTTGCTGAAAACGTTAAGACAGTGGGTGCTGTAGGTACTTTGTTAAATCATTCGGAAAGAAGGCTGAGCTTTGAAGAAATAGAAGAATGCATAAAAATAGCTAAAAGCTTTGACTTGATTACTGTTTGTTGCTCAGAAAGTCCTGAGAAGTCTGAACAGATAGCTAAGCTTAATCCTGATTTTATTGCGTACGAAGATCCTGTTCTGATTGGAAGCGGCATACCAATATCAAAAGCTAAGGCAGATTCTGTAAAAGAGTTCGTAGAGCTTTTGCGAAAAGTTAATCCAAAAGTTATACCATTATGTGGGGCAGGTATATCTACCGGTGAAGATGTAAAAGCTGCACTAAAGCTTGGAACAAAAGGAGTTCTTGTTGCTTCATCAATAGTATTAGCAAAAGATCAAAAGAAAGCAGTGGAAGACATGGCCAAGGCGTTAGTTTGAATAGATTTTCTCTGAAGTTTCAATCAATATCCTTCTTATGGCAGATAGCAAAACCTTTCTTTTGTCGAGGGAATTGATGAATTCTTGAAAAAATTCTTCGTCTGTTTTTATCCAGTTAACAATCTCTCTTACAAAAGGATCTTCCTTAGCTAGAATTAATTGTACCAAAGCTTTGTAAACTTCCTCTATTTTTCTGACGCGCTCTTTTACACTTTCCACATCTAAAAGACGAAGAGTTAAGTATTAATCCTTTTTGGTTTAGTATAAAGTATATGGTAATGCCAGAATCTGAAAGACAGAAGCTAGAAGGTGGAATAGAAAAAGCAGTTAATGCTGCTTTACAAACGGCAAGAGAAGATGCAGAATTAAGAGGAAAGATAGCAGACTTTTTGCTTCAAGGAATAGACAAGCAGAAGTTCAAAGAAAGAATAGTAGAAGAAGCGCTGAAAGATCCAGAGCTAAGAAAGAAGATAATGCTAGAGATTGTCAGGAAGTTGGGCTAAACTTTTTATAACTTTCTTTTAGAGCTTCTAATCCAGGCATCTTCTTGCCGGCCAAGAAAGAGATTAGGGCACCTCCACCTACAGAAACGTAAGAGAACTTTTTCTTCTCTATTCCAAGCTTTTCTATTGCTACGCTAGTATCACCTCCACCTATCAAAGTAACGGCAGTACTATCAGCAACCTTTTCTAATATTTCTTTTGTGCCAAACGCAAATTCCTTTTCTTCAAACTTTCCCAAAGGTCCTTTTACTACAATGCTTCTGAACTGATCAATCATTTCTTTGTAGATTGCAACTGTCTTGCTTCCAACATCAAGAATGGTTGCATCAGCTGGTATGTTTTCTATGTTTTCCTCCTTTCTTCCATTAGAATCGAAAGCAACGTCTACAGGAAGCACTATTTCCTTTTCATATTTTTCTAAAAGAGTTTTCGCATCGTTTAACAAGCTTGTATATCCTTTCTTTTCAAGAGCAAGAAGACTACCAGAACCTATCTCATATCCCTTTGCAAGCAAGAAAAGGTTTGCAAGCATCCCTCCTGTCAATACTTTTTCTAAGCTTTCAGGCTTTTTTTCGAGCATGTACTTAAGAACAGATATGCAATCATCGACCTTTGCACCACCCATTATCCACGCGTTTATTCCTAGAGGAGCAACTACTTTTTGGATTGCGCTCACCTCCTTTTCTATCACTCTTCCCGCTATAACAGGCTTAACAAAAGTAAACCCAACTATGCTTGCATGAGCTCTGTGCGCAACAGAAAAAGCATCCAGGATGTAATAGTCTATTAAAGGGGATAGAAACTTTACTAAAGAAGAGTTTGCATGCTCTTCCATGCTTTTTTCTACATCTTCGTCTTCCAAGAACCTTACGTTATCTAGTAGCAAGGCATTGCTTGGCTTTAGTTTAGCTATGGCCTCTTTTGCTCTTTTTCCGATAACATCATCGATAAACTTTACTTCCTTTCCGAGAACTTTTGAGAAAAGTTCGGCATGCTCCTTTAAAGGTAAGAAGTCAGGCTCGCCCTTTCTTGATTGATGAGCTATCAGAATTACTTTTGCACCCTTCTCTAAAAGCTCTCTTACAGTTTCTGAGTGTGCATAGAACCTTTCGTTTATCTCAATCTTTCCTTCTTTGCTTAGGTCAGAATTTAAGTCTACTCTGACTGCAACTGTTTTATCTTTTAGGTCAAAGTCTTCCAGGGTGAAAAACTCTCTCATTATCTTTTATTTTTGTTTTAGTCAATTAATAATTTTCCGTTTTTCATTACAACCTTTCCGTCTATCTTTACGGTAGGCTTGTTTATGATTCCGTCTGAATGGAAAGGAACATCGTTAGTGCCACCAAAATAAAGATTGTTCCCTAAGCCAAAATGACAAGTTCCTAATGCTTTTTCATCTTCTAAAATATTGCCAATAACCCTTGCCTTTGAGTTTGTTCCAATGCCAAATTCTGCTACTTGCCTAGCTTTATCTCCTAAACTTTTGAAAATCCTTTCGAGATGATTTATATCGTTTCTCATGCTTACAACTTTACCGTTTAAAACTTCACAGAAAAGTTTTGTTTTGGTTAAAGGAAACCTATCAAAAATTATTGCGCCGTTTACAGAATTTTCTATAGGGGCAACAAACACTTCACCTGCTGGCAAGTTTCCCAGACTTCCCTTTTTGCTCAAATTACCATCATCTTTATGCCAAACTCTGTTTTCGCATGAAAATCTTATGTTTGTACCGTTTTTTGCTGTAACTACAACTTCTTTAGAATTTTTCACGAGCTCAAAGAGCTTGGAAGTTATTCTCTGAACTTCAGAATAGTCAGCAGTCATAGCACCTTCTAGGAGCGTGTGCTTGCTTATGTTTGGCATAGTAGCAACTCTTATTCCTTTTTCTACAGCTCTTTTTACAGCTTTTGTGTGAGTTATTGAGAACTTTGTTACAGCTATTACTACATCAGAGCTTAGAATTCTTTCTAAAGCAGCAAGAGTTGGTTCTTCTCCGTTTCTTTTTCTTGTTGGCATGGTATAAAATTCTACTCTTGCCTGGTTTTTGATTGCAGAAAAGATAAGGTTTGCTATCCTTTCCATTTTCTTGTCTGTCAGGATTAGAACCTTTTCCCAAGGTTTTATATCGAGTAACAAAAGAAGATTTTTGTCAAATTCCATCAATTAAATTTTCTCGCTGATAAAAGTATTTTTACTCTCTATTTATTTTTATTGGAACAATTTTAATGAGATGACAAGGCTATCTTTTTTGGGAGCAATGGGTTGCGTTGGAGCATCTGGTGTGCTTTTAGAGACTGGCGCTGAGAAGCTTCTTATAGATTATGGAACAAAACCAAGTGAAGTACCGCCAAAGTTTCCGTTGCCTGCAGGAAGAGTAGATGGTGTTTTGGTAAGTCATGCGCACTTGGATCATAGTGGAGCAGTACCACTGCTTATGAAAAACAATTCCCCACCAGTTTATGCTTTGGAAGTAACAAAAGAGTTGACAGAACTTTTGCTTCTAGACTCGATAAAAATATCGCACGAAGAAGGAATTAGCTTATCGTTTAGCAAACAGCATGTTGAACAAACCATGAAGAATTTTGTTTTACTGAATTATAAGAAAAAGTTTAGAGTAGGCTCAACAGAAGTTACTTTCTTGGATGCAGGTCATATACCAGGGTCTGCCATGATATACTTGAAAACAGGTAGACAAAAAATTCTGTATACAGGAGACTTTAATACCATCAACACAAGATTGTTAAAGGCACATGATCCTGAATTGCCAGAAGTTGACGCGCTGATAACAGAGTGCACTTATAGTGATAGAGACCATCCTGATAGAAAGTCTGAAGAAAAAGAATTAGTTAGGATTGTTGAGGAAACTATATCTAAGGATGGTGTTGCCATAATATCTGCCTTTGCTGTTGGAAGAGCTCAAGAAGTCTTGCTGATACTTCATAAGCATGGAATAGACTATCCGCTTTATCTGGATGGAATGGCAAAGAATGCGACTACCATCATAAGCAGGCACAGAGACCTTTTGAAAGAGCCTGATAGCTTAGACTTAGCTTTAGAAAATGTGAGTTACGTTAGGCCTAGGATGAGGAAAAGGTTGGTAAAAGAACCTTGTGTAATAGTAACCACTTCGGGTATGCTTAACGGAGGGCCAGTAGTTCAGTATATCAAAGCTTTGCATGCAGACGAGCGCTCTAGCTTGCTTTTGACAGGATGGCAGCTTGAAGGAACTCCTGGAAAAATTTTGTTGGAGACTGGAAGGTTTATAGGTGATGGTTTAGACCTAGAAGTTAGAATGTTTGTTAAAAGGTTGGACTTGAGCGCACACGTTGGAAGAAGTGGTCTTATAGAATTTATAAAAAAAGTTGCTGCGGAGAAGGTTTTTTGTATACATGGCGATCATACAGAAGAGTTTGCGTCTGAGCTAAGAGAAAAAGGCTTGGATGCAGTTGCACCTTTAGCAAACAACAGGGTTTTCGAGCTATGAGTTCAGCAATTTACTGAGTGCTAGGATGAGACTATCTATGTATGTTATTTGTGGTAGGCTTCTGCCATAATTTTGATTATTTCTTATCTCTTTATACAATTCGAACAAGAGGTCCCTTTGTTGTTTGTTTTCTGCTAAAGCTATTAGGTCACCCTTTGCAACTGTGAGAGATAAATTTTCCCTTTTTATGTATAGGTCTTGTTTAGCATACCCTATTCTAGAAATACCTTTCTTTTTTAGTCCTTCGTAAATACCTTCAGTAAATGCCTTCTCGTACTCATTTCTTGGATGAATTACCATTGCCATAAGTAAATACTTGTCTGAAGGTATATATAAATCTTACTGTTACTTAGCGATAGTAACATTTAAATACTTATACTACTAATGAGTGATACATGAACTTAAAGCAACAGATAGACATATGCTCAGAACACTATCAAAAATGGAAGTCTACAGCGCTAAACTCTTTGGATAGAGATGAAGCTAAGAAGGCTATGGAAAGAGCTTTCTTCTGGCTAGAGCTTCAATCCGCGTTTATAACTTTGCATGCAATCGAGCTTACAGTAGGAAACGACAAGGAGAAAAAGGAGAAGATTTTAGTTGCAAAGACAAAACTTTCTAAAAAACTTGTAGAATATGCGAAAGAAATATTGAACGAACTTTAGGCTTTATGCTCTGGAAAATTCTTTTTAATGTTTTCTAATTCGCTCTTCAGCAGGATCAGCTCTTTCAAAACGTTTTGAAAGTCTGAGTACATCTTCTGCAATTTTTGAGCAATAATTTTTGCTTCCTCTCTACTTTCTTCTAAGCTCCTCAACTTTTGATCAACTCTTCTTGCATCTTCTAAAATTGCTTCTAAGACCTTAAACTTTTCTGCAAGTTCATGAATTAATTCAATCTTTTTAGAAAGTTCTTTGACTGAAGCATCGAGAACCTCTAATCTTGCTCTATTGTCCATCACCACCTTTTCAAGGTTTTTTAACTGGGTTGTAAAGTCTTTCTCTTCGTTTTCTTCAGTTTTAATGCTTTCTACGATAGACTTTAGCTTTTCTGTCTGCTCTATAAATTCAGAAATTTCTTTTTGCAAGTCCTTTTCTAGCAGAACCTCCATAATAGTTAGTTTGTTTTTCCTATTATTAGAGTTGATAGCTTTTTAAATCGATTCAAAAACAATTTAGTATTGTGGGAAGAGTAATAAGCGTTGTTTCTGGAAAGGGTGGAGTAGGGAAGACAACTTTTGTTTCTAACGTAAGCACAATCCTAGTCCAGCATTTTAATAGAGACGTAGCTGTTGTAGACTGCAACCTTACCACCTCGCACTTAGGTTTTTTCATGGGGATTTTTTTCTCTCCAGTAACGCTGAACAATGTGTTGAAAGGAGAGGCTAGCATAGAAGAAGCAACTTATGTTCATCCAAGTGGTGTTAAGGTAGTGCCTGCATCCTTAGCTTTAACAGACTTGGAAGGAATAGACATGATGAAATTAAACGATGCTTTAAAAGGTTTGACAGAAAGGACAGAAATAGTTTTTCTTGATGCTGCTCCTGGTCTTGGAAGGGAAGCTATGGCCGCAATAAGAGCTAGTCAAGAGGCAATTTTTATCACTACACCTTTCTTGCCTTGTGTAGCTGATGTAATAAGAACAAAGGAAGTTGTTGAGCAGGTTGGAGTAAGACCTTTAGGGATAGTATTAAACATGGTTACGGGTGATAGAAGAGAGATGAAAAAAGAGGAAGTAGAAAGTATGTCTGGATTGCCTGTGCTTGCAGAAATTCCTTTTGATAAAAACATAAGAACAAGCTTGAGTATGTCTGTTCCAGTCTTTTTGTTGAATCCTAAGGCAAAAGCTAGCAAGGAGCTTTTAAAGTTTGCAGCAGGGTTGATTGGTTTAGAGTATAGGAAAAGTTGGTTGGAAAGAGTGTTCGAGAGGATAAAAATTTGGTAAAGATTAAACTAGTGTAACACGTATTACAGATTTTTCAATTACTTGTAACACGTATTACATAGGTTTTAATAAACCACTTTTTCTTCTAGGATGCTAGCGTTTCCACCTTCCTTCTTTATAAGGTTTGCAACTTCTTTTAGCAATTTTAGGTCTGAGCTTTGCCAGATAGAATGCTGAATCATTTTTGCTTTCATTGCTGTCAAAATTCTAAAGACTTTTGTTCTCAAACCTTTCTTTTCTCGTGGGATGTCGTATATTAACAAATATTTTGGCATATATGTAATACGTATTTCAAATATTTTAAGCATTTCTGAGTGTAACACGTATTACAGAACCAAAAAATAAAAAAAGGTTGGAGGGTTTGAATTATGATTTTGTGCTCATGTTTTCCTTTAAGATATATTGCTTTATCGTCGTCAACCCAACCGTTTGTATGACACTTGCTTTTGAGCTCTTTCAAGATTGCTCTTTTTTTCCATTTTTGGAGCGCAGCTCTTACAGACTCACCTGTTATAACAGTTAGGTTCCCTTCCACGGATATTTTTACATCCAGCGATTTTTTGGGTTCTCTTAATCCACAGTCACAATCTTTTGATGATAGACAAATTTTTAGTGGACAAATTTTACATAATTCCATGCAAATCACCATAAGAGAAAAAAGAGATTAAGCGATGTTTATGGCTAGTATTTCCATGGTAAGGTCTGGTAGTAAAGCACCGGCTAGTAAAGTTTTTGTCGAATCTTTTGTTTGAAGCCATAAGTAAATTGTTGAGATGTTGTTAGCAATACACACTTCCTGAACAAATCTATGAATCGCTGAACTTACATTTTCCCATTCTTGAGTTGTTTTGAAGTCTATGGTAGCAAAGTACTCTGCAATCATCGGATTAACTATGGTTGGAGTTCTGATAGTTAATCCCAGGCTTTTAAGTTCATCTTTAACTTTTTCTATTCTTTCTTCCTCACTTTTAAGCAATCCTTTTGTCATAGCTACATAAGCCCTTGATGAAGCCGTCATTACTTCTTCAGGACTTGGACTAGGACTTAAAAGGTAATATCCTACATTGCTGTTTGTTCCGTCTGTTGCAACAACCATAGTAACTTTCATCACAGTTTGAGTTATTGTATAGTATGGGATGAAAAATACTGGTTTTCCATTGATTATGTAAAGCATGAGATTTCCTTCTTCCCATTGCTGCCCTTGCTGTCTTCTAGTTGTTAGGATATACTGAATTTCTGAGTTTGTGTTTACCGAATCAAGAAGTAGCTGGATTGCTAGAGCATTTTGCATAGGAACAAAAAATCTTTCTCCAGTGCCAAAGAATACGTAAACTCCTGCAACTTGTCTTGCACTCCACTGCCCAGCTTCTGGTTTTTGCTTGTAAATTTCAACTATTCTTACACCTGCATACCTAAGCCTTCCTTGGTAGTAGATTGGTACATACCTTATGTCATCAAACTTTATGTTAAAGTACTTCCAGTCTTTATCAACAGGAAAATCGTACATGTTTAAAGTTTTGTACCAGCTTTCCCAATCGCTAGAGTCTATATGATAAGTGTTGTACAAATCAATTAAGTCATAGGCCAAACTTTTTGGATATCTTAGCTGATCTTTAAGCCAGTCAGGTAGTTCATTGTTCCAGGCAGGGTAGAATGAAGCAAAGTATTTAGTTATGTAATTCTCTTCCCAGTTTCCGTAGCGAAAGCCCTTAATTGTTCCGTCATGCGAATTCACTAGAACTATTGCAAACGGTCTTCTGAAGTTTCCACTAGTTTTTACCAAATAGCCAGAAGTTTTTGTGTAGTCATTGTTAATTTCTTTGTTAATATATATTGCAAAGCAGTAGTACACGTTTCCTTCAGGGTCTACCACTAAGTAAGGTATTGGTTTTCCTGTAGTTGGCTCTTTTTCCATTTCAAGTCCACTAACCAGCAAAGATTTTACCCTTTCTACAACATCCCTTTTGAAAAGCAATGAAATTTCTTTCCCATATTTTCCGTCAGCAAAAGCAAACTCTCCTTTCCAGAAAAAGTACCACCATCTCTCAGAAGCTCCTAGGAAAACAGTTTGTTTATCGCTAAGCACATAGTCAGGAGTACCATCGTAGTACGCAGGCCCTTTGTAGTTAGGCAAAGATGCCTCTTTCCAGTTTCCTATTTTCAAGTAAACTTCAGGCTGCTCTCTGAACAGACCTCCAATACCATAGTACATTGAAAGAGTTGACATGTTGACTTGGGGGAATATCTTGTCGAAATCTATAATCTCCCCACTTGCTGCATCAATCGCTAAAATCACTTGCGAGCGAATGTAAACATATCTTTTTCCTTCCAACGTATCTGTATACTCTGGCAATACAGGAGATGTTGGACAAACCCAGTATTCATGGTTGTTTGCCCACACTATCATTGGTCCATAGTAATACTTGTCTCCTTCTTGTTCAACTGCTATCTTCATCCATGGTTGGCCAACTTTTGTACCATAAGCATATATCATTTGCTTTAGTGCTGCAGTATAGCTTATAACCCTTATGTCTTTAAGAATACTTTCCTCGAATTCTGGTGGAGTTTTTATTGCTTCTGGAGTTGTTAACTGAATGTTTGATAAGTCGTTAGTCCACTTTACATAGTCAATATGTGGTTGAATTCTGTATGGAAATTCAAGAATGCTTTTTACAGCACTGTAATTTTGCTGGACGCTATAGTTCCACCATGATATTGCAGAAGGTGCGAACAGGATTAAGAAGATAAGAAAAATTGTTAGCACTGTTGTTCCTATCGAATGCTCTTTAAGCCATTCTTCTGCTCGCTTTTCTGTAACGCTTATGCAAATTCCTGCTAACAGCAAGAAAACAACTAAAATCAATCTCCATTGCATGAAGATTGGAACTGAAACATCACCAACAGTTAAAGGTGCTGAAAGGATGCAGAAATAGAAGCTCCATGCAAACCCTGCAAATAGTCCGTACTTTAAGATTTTTATTGGCTTTTCTTCTTGAATACTTATATAGCAAGCTATTGGAAGTTTTACGAAAGTACAATAGACAAGCAATGGTATAAAGATCCAGAATATCATTGATAGAAAGTCAAAGACAACTGTGTTTTCCAGCAAATAGTTTGTTGAAGGAAGACCTCCGAAGAGATAATAGTTTATCGAAGGAAAGTAAACTTTTTGAATAAAATCGAACCAACTCACACCATTCATTAACCTGTAAGTGTCGATGAAAAGCCATTGAGTAGCAATAGCATGGCCAGTGAATATAGCAACCATGAAGCCTAGGAAAGTCCTAGAAGAAGCCATTGCTAAGCCTACGAAAAACCTTTCCTTAAAGCTTGCTTCTTCTATGTCCATATCAGTAATTCTATAGAAGAATTTCATCGTCGCCCTTTTTCTCCAGAATATAGGGTCGCACAGGAACCATATCAATGGGATTAGCCAAAGTGTTTGCCAATAGTATCCCTTTTCGAAAGTTATGTCCCAGATGTTTACTCCTGCCTTGTTAAGCATCCACCACCCTTCGAACCTCATCCTAAAAAGCCAGTCAGCGAAAATCATTTGAGCTACTATGAATGCTAGGATTGCAACGATTATGATTACAACTGTTAGTTTTTTATGCTCTTTGACAAATTCTTTTATTCTCAGAAGACATTTTTCTTCCACTTTTCCTTCCTCCTTTTTTGCCTCACCCACGACCGGACAAAAGGGGTACGTGAGGCTTGGCCCCAGGCAAAAGCCTTCCGGCCCACAAAAAAAGAGGGGAATTGGTCAGAGCTTTAAGCTCTTCATTTCTTAGACTTTTTGTAGATGTAGAGTGCTGTTATTCCAACAGAATAACATGCAAGACAACCTACTGCTACCCACAGACTGAACTCCAAGCTTTCCTTTGGGGTTTCATATTCTTCAGAAACTATTAGAATTCTATAATACTTCTGGTTGTAAAGAACGTTAAAGCGATCAGAATTCAAAGAACTTATCCATTCGTACACATTTGCATTTTCTGGAGAAATCGTTAAAGAGCCTAAGTGTATTAATGCTTCCACAATGCTTCGTAAGTTTTGTCTAAGGTTTTCCTCTATATTGCCTGGTGAATCCAAGTTTATATAGTCTGAAGGAGGAACGCCCCATGGACCGATGTAGAGTTTATATAGTTTAATAGTCTGGCAATAGCAAGCTGGCAAGCTTGACACTAAATAAAGTAGTACTAACAGTAAGATTTTTGCTTTCAAAGGAGTAACCCCCTCCATGCTCGTTGCTGAGTATACTCTTGGATGAGTTCGCCGTTTCTGTTGTAGAAGGAGTATTTTACTTTGGTTACAGCTATTATAAGCATTCCTTCATGTCCGTACCAATAGAACGGCTCTATAATTTCCATTTCAGTTTCCCTTGTAATTTTAGGTGGTAGGTAAATCTTTTCTGGGGTAGCAAGCGAGGGCAGTTCACCAGGGTCTATCGAAGCTCCTGGGGGATCCACTTCAATCCATCCTGTATCTTCGGTAGAGACCAAAAGGTATCCATCCACATAATTCATGTAAATTGAAGTTGCCAAATTTACTGCAACTGCTGGTTTATAGTCTCTTGGTGTATCAAATTCTAGGAAGAATCTGGTTTGATCATAGAAAAGAATTCCCCAACCCCAGCAGATGATCCCAAAGATTTTTTTGTAAGTTTTTGCTGTCCATGTAGCTGTTAGTTTTCCTTCTTTTACTTCACGATGATAATCAACATAGTAGCGAGGAGGAGTAATGGCAAAGCCAACTCCAACACCTTTTATGCTTACTCCTACAGAGAAAGAAACAGGCGAGCTTCCATAGTCGCCAGCATGAGGTTCATGATAAACTTCTTCGCAAACATCAGGTAATTTTACTGTTAACTTCATTTCTACTGGATAGAATACATCGTTCCCTTTTTCTATGTGCCATAAATTATCAATTGTGATGTAAACTGCATATCTCTCCTTGTAAGGATAGTTTGTATCTACATGCCAAAGTTCGACTCTTATTCCTGTGTATTCCTTTCTGATAAGTCCAGTTTCATTTAGAAGTCCCTTTGGTATATTGATTTTGGCAATTGCTTGAGTGCTTTGATATACCCCTCTTGTATCGCTTACATAGCACCTAATCGTTACATTGTTTCCCATTTCTTCCCATGGGGCTATGAAAGTAAACTCTGCAGTTGTCACGCCTGTGCTTTTTTCGTTGACGAACCAACGATAGGAATAGGGAGGACTTCCTCCAGAGGCTGTACAAACAAACTTTTGACTAGCATTTACGTCCATGACCACAAATGTTGGGGAAAGTGAGATTGTGAGAGGAGAAGGGCTTCCTGATATTTCTAAGTAAACTCCATAGAACCATATTATCTCGTCTGTTGTCGGTGGTATTCCTAAAATATCCTTAGAAGACCTTAAACAAAACTTTGTAAGACCTGTCTTGTTAATCCAGCTTATTCCCTGTGAATTTAGCTGAATAACTACATCGCCGCTTTCTGGCGCCATTTCAGCAGGATACCTCCCACCATCACCTGAATAATAACCTAGATAATAGTCTGACGCTTCGATTGGTAGGTGAGGATGGGTACCGTCTCCTCTTTGAACAACAATGTCAAAACTTGCTCCAACACGTTTAGTATATATCGTAAGCCTAATTACTGCTGAATCTATCGGAAAGTCGTCAGGAATACTAGAGGTATCAAAAATTACAAACCCTCTTGCTATCTCATAAGCTCCGGATGAAGGGTGATATCTTTGACCTATTGTTACATGACCCCCTACGATTATAGTGTCAGCTTCACTTCTCCATCTTGCATCAGGGTAGTCCAAGTCACCTGCTGCTAAAGTTCCTGCACCATAAGGATACTGTGGTTGAAAATTATAAGTTGCTGCAGATGCTGTTTGCAGCTGATAGAAGGTTAGTAGTAGCATTGCTGTTAACAGAAGCGCAGTGTTCTTATGTGGAACTTTCTTCAACTTTTTCCCTCCTTTTACTGACACCTTTTCTGGAAAAGGGCCACCTTAACCCTCCCTCGCCTCTCGGCCCTGGGAGCAGAGGCTGTTCGCACTCTTCTGAGCCAGGTAGCCAACCTCCTGCTCATCATCTCGAGCAGGCTTGAGAAAAGTAAAGACAAGTAAAGAGAAAAGTAAAGACAAGTAAAGCTAAAATTCAAAAGCTTGCTAGAAAATGCACTAACAAGATTTTTTTCTTTATTTTGTTATTTACTTACCGTTTCTCTGGAGACTTTTTTATTTTATTTTCTTTTTTATTTCTTTACTTTCAGACTTTCTCTCCCTAGACTACTCGAGGCAAGTGGAAGTTCATTCAATCAATGGATGATATAAGAATAAAACGAAAAGGATAAATACTTAACGTTCAGACTGTAAACTCTAACTTTTTGAAACCATTTTCAATTTCTTCTGGGTTTGTACAGAAAATGATAAAGCTTTCTCTATGGTTAACACTATACTTTGTTGCTTGTTGCAATAAGCACTTCTCTATTCTCTTAGAAGCACAAACAAAGTACATTTCTTCTTCAAAATTTTCTTTCAAGATTTCGAAAAGCTTGTTTAAGTTTTTTGTTTTTGCTAAGAGCATTCTTTGCTGAATTCCATCCTTTTCTACAATTAGCTCTTTCTTTCTTTTTTCTAAAACTTTATACCCTTTCCTTGAAAGAAATTCAGCAGCTTCCTCTTCAAACCCTTCTATATCCAAATCTTCTTGAAGCTTACCAGTTTTTAACGCTAAAGCAAGCTCACCTTCATGCGTTAAGAAATAGCAAAAAGCTTTTTGCTTGTATGCTTTAGCTTCCTTAAACCCTACTAATCCTAAGCTAACGAGCTTTAAAACCTCTTCCTTAAAGCTTTTACAAGACATTCTTAAAGCCTTAGCAAGCTCAGAAGTATATACTCCACAACCATCCAGCAAAGCTTCTAGAATACGCCAACCAGTGCTAGTAACCTTTTTCATCTTTTCTTCAACTATCAAAGCTTCAAATCCATTTTCCCTTTTATTTTCCACATTCTTTAAAAGCTTATTTTGCATCAATTTTCTTAGTTCTTCGTCGCTAACCTTACCTCTCTCTTCTAGTATAAGAGGGAATTTAACCAAGAAAGGGTTTGGGAATGCAGATTTTCTTATAAGCATAAAAGCATGGCCAGTTGGCAGCCTTCTCAAGTAGCTTACATCCTTTTCGTCTTTTAAGCCAAGCATGTTTGCTGCATCTTCCACGTCTGAAGAATACTTGGTATCCAAGCCTAAGTTCATGTAGATGTGAGTAGAAGTATTACCAAGTGCAGGATAGCTAACTAATGAAGGATGCTGATCTGTATATACAATTCCAATACCAAGCTCTCTTATTTCTCTAAATATAAGGTCTGTAACAGCTTCTATCCCAAGCTTTTTAGTTTTTTCCCTGTTTAGAACATGGTGCGATTCTTCTAAGACAATTACACCAACCAACTTTTCTCTTACATTCTTTACTATTAGCCAGTCTCTTATCCACTGCAATATAATTTCTATCAAGAAAGTCTTGTCATCGCTCGAAAGAGAATCTAACTCAAGAACAGTAATCTTTCCATCTTCAAAAAAGCTTGAAGGAAGAATTCCTTTATCACAATCGAAAATTCTGCCAGTTTCTCTTAAGCATAAAGATTCTAAAGGTCTCATCGCAGTAGCAACCCAATTCTTTTCTCTAGGAGAAAGAGTAGCATAAGAATATTTTTCTAGCCAATCTTTAACGTCAGCAAGTCTAGGCGTTTCAACCTTGTTGTAAATTTCGTTCAAGGCTTTTAACACAACATACCTTCCACCACCTAACAACCAGTAAGCATGGTCGAAAACTTCTGCAAACTCTTTCATCCACTGCACAATAGAAACACCTTCTGGAGGTAAAAGAGGGTTAAAGCGGAAAGGAACTACTTCTCTCCCAACTGTATAAATTGTAATTCTATCTTTGATTTCTGGTAGAGTAAGCAAGTCACGATAGTTTCTCTTGGAAAAATCGAAAATCAAAACAGGTATTTTTTGCCTAGCTAAAGACTCTATTAGATAATGGACTATGTTGGTTTTACCTGATCCAGAAGATCCAAAAATTCCTACATGAGTTAGCAAATCCTTTTTGCAGAAGAAAAACGGATAAAGTTCTTTTTTACCGTAAAGGATCTTCCCTAGTTCTATTTCGCCTGAAATAGCTTCTTGTGGTGGAGGCTCTAAGAGAGGAGATTCGCGCAATTCTGTGTCAGAACTTATGAAAGCTTTTATCCTATCGATAGCTTCTATTATCTTTTGCCTATACTTTTCATTCCCAAGCAAATAAGCAGTTTCAAGCTGAGCAACCTTTTCCCTTCCTAGAAAAGGAGTCAACCTTTTTATTTCTTCTGCTATGTTTTCTTCCATCATCCACCACCCTTCAAGCTTGAGAAGATATTGGCTATTTTCGTTTCGCTTTCATATTCTTCCATCAGCTCTTTCAGCTGACTTCTGAGCTCAACCATGTCTTTCCAGAAGTTTATGTTTTCCTTACGCTTTTCCATCCTCAGAAGAGTAATGTTAAGCTTAAATTCCCTCATTTCTTCTCTGTTTGATATTGTTGACAAAACTTTTTCTAACTCCTCTATATCTTTTTCTATCTCTTGGTTAAATCTTGCATTCATCTCTTCCCTCATTCTGATAGCTCTTTCCAATTCTTCTATCCTGTTTTTCAAGAATTTTATCCTGTCGAAAATGTCGCCTACAACTTCTGCTCCTATCTTTGGCAATTTTCCGTTGTCTTCTGCTTGCATATCTTTTATCATTTTTTGGAGTAAAGGAATGCTTACCTTTTGCACCCTAGGCTTTTCTACTCTTATTTCTTTGGGCTTGTAGCTTTCTCCATGCTTGTAAACTTTAATTACTTTAGATTCTTCCTCTTTTTCTTCCTCATACTCTTCAGGCTTATCTATCCTATAAGGGAGCTTGTATTCTTCCCTTTTCATGTTGTTACTATTAGATAGTAAAATATTTAAATACAACTGAAGACAAGAAAAGACGATGATTTTTTATTCAGACAACTTTCTTTCCAGTTCGACAAGCTTCTCCTCAGTTTTCTTTTTCAACTCTTCATAGCTTTCCTTTGAAATTATTCCTTCTCTGTACTCCTTTTCAATTATGGCCAACATCTTGTTTATTTTCTCTCTTTCTTCCTTCAGCTTTTGAGCAGAGACTACGCCAATAACAGCTTTTTTCAAAGTTTCTGGTGGCACGCTTACTTTTACTTCATACTTTCTGCCTCTTAGCACAACAAACAAAACTATGGATATACCCCCAACTACAGCTGCTAAAATTAGCAGTAGCCACTTCTGCAAAAGTTCTACTAAGCTAGCAATAGCTGGTTTTTCGACAGGCTTTGCAACTTGTAGCTCATACTCTGCCTTGTCTAAATACTGCCTAGCCAGTTCTACCATATCCTTTGCATCGTCATATAGCTTTTCGTTCAAGTATCTTTCAGCTATTGTCAGTTTATCTCTTGCATTATCTAATAGTTCTTTAACTTTTGTTACGTCCTTGCCTTCTTTTTCCGCTTGCAACGTTCTGCTCTCTATATCTTGCAACCTCTTCTTAAGAGTGAGTATTTGGTAGTATATAAGCTCGGCTCTTGAGGCAAAGACCCTAAGAACAAAATCTTTTTCATCCCTAGCTTCTAATGAGCTTACAACAATTTTTCCATCATAATTTCCTGACTTTGCAGTCATAGGAATTGCAAACCTTATCGAAAAGCTTTGATTTTCTCCAGCTTTTAGGTCAAAAGATTTTGGTAGTTCAACCCAGCTTGGGTCTACACCTTGAATGTTGATAAAGATGTTGCTCAAGTCTACATTACCAGAATTCTTTACAGTTACTGCTAAGAAGCCTATCCATCCTCTTTCTATTTCAAGCTCTTTCGTCCAGTCGACTATCTCAAGCTTTGGTAGTGGTTGGACTATTATTTGAGGATAGGTGGCTGGTGGAACGTACGGAAGTGTAGTGGTTGTAGTTGTAGTTGGCAAGAAAGTTGTAAAGGTAGCGTATGCACCAGCTTTTTCAATTCCAGAATAGTAAACCAAAAAAGTTATTTTCACATCACCAACATAGCTTGTGCTTGGATATACCACATGCTGCTTTACAGAGTTTGCAGGAATAAAGATGGTGTCTGCTCCTGATGCTAGAGTTTCGCCTGTATCTATTCTGCTTAATTTCCATTCAACACTCACATCCTGCCCAGCATTACCCTTGTTTTCTATTTCTACAGCTACAGCTAAGTCTGGCACTGTATAGTCTAAGACAGTTATACTTTTCACGTCGAAAGGACCACCAACTAAACGTGTAAAAACTTCTTTTGTTATTGTGTTTGGCGCTTTTGTGGCAGTGACAACCCACTTCCAATTGCCTTGGGTTGAAGAAGAAGAGGTAGTATAACTTCTGAAATAAAGGCCTGTGCTTGTCTTGCTCATTGAAACATTATCTAAAATTAAATTTCCAAGAGGATCGAACAAACTCGCTTTTATTTCGTCTACATCTATATTTTTCACGCTATCTGTTGTAGTTGCAGAGACTTGCAGTTCTTTTCCAACTTCTACCTGCGAAGGTGCTTCTAAGCTAAGCATAAAGAAGGGTATTTCTGGTCTTTCATAAACTGAAAAGCTTGAGGTATCAAGCCTGCTTACATAAACGTTAACTAAAGGATCTAGATAAGTTGTGTTAGAAGTTAAAGTATAGCTTCCTATAGGGTCTGATGTTGCTAGAGTAAAAGTTGGCATTGGCTCTAAACTACCATTCAAAGTAATTCCTGTGTATTCCCAAATCAAGCTATTGCTAGGATTTTTTATTTGAAGTTTTACACTTGCATTTTCAAGCAAATTTCCTTTTTCATCCTTCAACAAATACTCTATTCTTCCGCTATCACCCTGATAATAATAGCTTTGTTGTGTTCTCAAGCTTACATTTAGCTTAACATAAACTTTTAATGTTGTGTTGCTCCATCCTATTCTACCACTATTATCGCTAGAATAAACAGTAATGAGATATATTCCTCTTTGGGAAGTGTTTGTATAATTTAAGATCCACAAGTTTGGAGCTATGTTTTGCATTTCAATTTGCTCCAAATTTCCATTAGGCTGAGTAATGTTAGCTCTTGTCCAGTTTATACCAGTTCCAGACTGGTCTTGAACAGAAGCATTTATTTGAACCCAGTTACCAACTTCTATTGCAACAGAAGACAAGTTTATGTTTACTATTGGTGGGCCAGGTCTAAGAGTAAACCTATTGATCCAAAGCGTAGAGTTTGGATTATAGTAAAGCTTAGAAGAATTCATCCTAACAGAATAGTTTCCTAAAGGTTTTTCTGTAGAATTCCAAGTGCAATTGTACCAGCCATTGCCTTCGTCCAAAGCATCGCATGTATACTCTTGAGTTCCGTTTGAAAGAACAAAAGTTACAGTTGCTCCACTTATCAAGTTGAAGCTTTCGTCAGTAACATTTCCCCTTAACAAAACAATTTCTCCTCTGTCTATCAATGAACCGTTTAAAGGAAGTTGGAGCTGATTCTTCAAGCTTTGCATGGTAACATTTCCTTGATTTATCGCAAGCGTAGGGGTAGTGTAATTTGATACAGGGTAAAACTTAATCCAGTCTATTGCAGTTCCATAAATTCCATAGCTGTCAGAAGATCCGTAAGAAGGATAAGATCCTGAGCTATCAGAAGTAAACCTTCCTACAATTTTGCTTCCAAGAAACTGGGCAGTTTCAGAGCCTGTTCCAGAATTTCTTCTTACTTGAGCTCCATTCACATAAAGGTAAGCAAAGTCATAGTTGGGTTCAGTAGACCATTTCCAATAAATTTCAATCATTTGAGCCCATGATCTATTCCACTCATAACCTATGCCTGGTGAAGAGCTTTGATTAGACCAAACATTCATGTTGTTTGTGTACCCACTTCTCCAGTAAGGTTTTTCACTTATAATCTTTCCTTTGGGCTTTGCTCCATTTTCCAAGACATCAAAGTATATCCAAAAAGTTCTGTTTGTGTTTGCTGCTGTAGTTCCGTTTGCTATCCAGCTTATGTTTCCTTTAGTCAGAGTTTCATTTTCCCAATCATAAGGATGCTCGTAAGAACCTTCTAAAACCCTTATAGAGTTAGAATCAAAGCTGCCAGCAATGCCAAGGCTTTCTAGCAAGTAAGTAAAGTTCACGTTTATTCTCACGCTTGCGTTCTCTATAGATGAAGAAGAGCTTATGTTAACAGGAAACCTGAAGTGCCAGCTTGCGTTCCACCATTCTTGCGCTAAGCTTATGTCTGAAAGCAAGAGAAAAAAGATAAGGAATGCTAACAGTAAGACCTTTCTCATACTAAATATTTGGATTTTCTTAAAAATAGTTACAAACTTTTCTCTATTTCACCAATTTTCTTTTTCAGTTCTTCTATCCTTTCACGAAAGGGCATTTCTTGCTTTTCACTCAACCTTTTCTCAAGCTCACCTGCTCTTATAGTCAAACTTGCAACCCTTTTGTCCAAAATTTTTATGGCATTTCTCTGCGATTCTAAAGCCTCTTCCAACTTGCTAACATGCTCTAGAAGCTCTTCCATCTTTCTGCTAACTTCTACGTCAGGAGTTTCTTCTGGTATAAAGCTTTCCAACTTTTCTATCTCCTTACTTATCCTTTCTAATTCTTTTGCATTTTTCTCCTTAACTTCCTGATAAGTTTTTTCAGATATTATCCCACTTCTGTACTGATCTTCGATGCTTGCTAAAAGCTCTTCTATTTCTTTCAATCTTTCTTTTAGCATTAAAGCTTTTGGAGATGTTGGCTTTTGAACCACTTTGACCGCTTCTACTTTTCTTTCTGCCAACTTTTTAATCTCTTCTTCCAGAGCAGCTATCTTCTTCTCGTTCAGGCTGATGCTTGCTAATGCTTCGTCCAACTTTTCTCTCATGAATTCTAAGAATTCACCAATACCCTTAGGTTCTTCTTCTGTTTTCAACCTTTCCGCTTCTCTTTCCAACTTTTCTAGCAATGCTTTGTTTTTCTCAACAACCTCGTTATAAGAACTTTCTGATATTATTCCTTTTTTATATTGTTCTTCTATGTTGGACAGCAAAGTTGTAATTTCTTTCTTCCTCTCTTCTATTTCGGCCATCTTTTCCTCTTTCTTCCCTCCAATTTTTAATTCCTCTTCTATAGCTTTTTTAAGTTCTTCTCTAGTCACACAAGCATCTAGCTTTATCTTGTTCTCGTCAACACTTCTCACAAGCTCTTTTGTCAATTCTTCAAGCTTTTCAACTTTTTCTCTAGTTTCAGCCATTTCGCTAAGCCTTCTTTCACTTTCTAAGTAAAATCTTTCTGTCTTTGAAGCATCCTTCTCTACAGAAGACTTCAAATCTTCAATTTTCTTTACCTTCTCTTCTATTTCATTCAGCAAGCTTTTCAAGTTTTCTATACTTTTTATACCTTCGAGTACCTTTTCAGCTTTAGAAAGCCTTTGGTTCAAGTCTTTCGAAGCTTCAGAAAACTTTTCTATTTTTGCGTTTATTTCTTCTAGCTCTTTTTCCTTTTCTTCCAGAGTTTTCTTTATCCTTTCAGGCCTTATGTCTTTTATACCTTCTTCTATTTTTTCCAGCTTTGCTTCCATCTCTTTTATGCTTGCATCTCTTTGGAAGTATAAAGACCTTACTTCTCCTATAGATTCAGCAAGCTCTTTTATCCTTTCGTCAGCTTCAAACTTTACTGCTTTCAAAGTATCTACTATTGCCTTAAGCTTTTCAACCTCTACCAAAACATTTCTTACGTCAATCTCTTCTTTAACAGGCTTTTCTTCTACCTCTTCTTTAATTATTCCTTCTTCCTTCAAGATCTCTCCAACAGGCTTTTCTTTAGCCATCATCTACCCCTCTTTATCCTTGCTTTAAGCGATTCTATGTAAGTTTCAGCCATTCTGAACTGAGCTTGCTTAACCTTTTCTTTTGCTAGCTTTAGCTCAAGCTCTATATCATAAGTATCTATTCCCCTCTTCTTCATGCTTTCTATCGCTTTCTCTATTTCAGCAATCTCTTCCTGATACTTTCTGTATAGTGCAAGCTCTCTTTCTGGAATTCTTGAAGTATCGTGCAACAAAGGCCTAAACTCGATGAACCAAGGTCTACCTTCATTGTATTCAGGGTTCTGCACCATACCAGTACCTATATTTAATTTTGGTAGTGTTGCAGCATATTCACTTCCATAACTCTTCTTTACTCTATCAATATCTCCACTATACTTTGTTCTCATCTGGCATTCGCTTGCTATAACAGCTCTTATTGCTCCTTTGAAATCACTCAAAACTTGTGATATCATTACTAGGCCAATTCCCCACTTTCTGAACTCTCTTACTCCTCTCTCTAAAGCTAAATATCCTTTCCTTCCTCCATACTTTGGCAATAGCCTGTGAACTTCATCGTATACTATAAGCAACCTAAGCTTCCTAGATTCTTCCCAAGGAACGCTAAATATCGCATCAATAGTTCTTGAAACGAAATCGTCTAGCTGGCTTGGTGTCAGCTTTGTCAAGCAGAAAACAGTTATTTCTCCTTTGTTCAAGTACTTTTCTATTTCTATCTTCATGTTTGGATCGACTACATCAACTATATTTCCCTTGAATGCCATTGCATCTTCTCTCCTAAGACCAAACTTTGGATATAGGCTTAGCATGTGCTCATCCCTAGAAGGTCTGACAAAACCAGTCCACTGAGCAGTTGGGTCAAAAACTATAACAGGAATTTCTTTCTTCAAAGCTTCTTCTGCAAGAATCATTGCAGCAACAGTCTTACCAGAACCGGTACCTCCTGCAACTATCATGTGCTGTGTTAGTTTGTCCAAGTCCCAGTAAGCGTCTATGTTAGTTTCAGCTATCTTTCCTACTTTAACACCTTTCGGCAATTTCCTAAAGTCTACTGGGAATACATACTTCTTCCTTGTAACTTCTGCAATCTTCCATGCTATATACTTTCTTACTGCAACTATACCAACAGCTATAACAGCTATAACAACATAAGTCCTCCAGTCTGTGAACAAGTTTCTCAGAATCACTACTATAGGTGGCTCTTTAAACACTTCAAAGCTGACTACTGCTGTTGCTGTTTTGTTGCTGTAGTAAGCGAAAGCTTCTACTAGATATCTACCTTCCTCTAAGTCAGAAGGCAGCTTTATAGATTTTGTATACTCAAGCCTTCTATCAACTGCTACTGTATCAGTGCTTGTCAAAATCTTTTCCATGACTTCAGATTTCTCTACAGTATAGTTTATAGTCACATCAACAGTCCCAACTTCTCCAAAAGTGAAAACAGTTGTTCTCAGTGTTAAAGTTTCGCCTGCTCTTAGCTTTGGAGTTAGCACATCCATGGTTATGTCCAAGAGTGGAGAAGGCTTAGCTTCAACCTTAAGCGTTACTGGTATCTTGCTTGTTGCATTGTCTGCTCTAACAACAATTTCTCCTACATAGTTTCCTAATGGTGTGGAAGAAAGAGTAAAGAACTTTATCAGCACGTATTCAGTTGCACCTTTTTCTATTTCTAATAAAGTCTTCTCAAACTGGGTAAACTCCCAAACTCTTCCTTCTACCGATAAGTTTGCTGTTACTTTTTTGTCAAGGTTGTTTGTTATTCCAAGCGATACTATTCTGTACTCACCAGGAGCCAAAGTTACTTCTATCGCTTCTGTAGAAAACTGGATTGGCTTTTGAGTTATAGGACAGTCTTGCGGACAGTTTTGCCAGTTCTCTCCCGTTTCACAAATACCATTTCCACAAACAGGCAAAGTTATGTTTGGTCCAACCCCGCCACCTCCGCCACCGCCTCCACCACCTGCAGGTAATGTTGTTGTAGTAGGAACAACTTCCTGATATTCCCCAACAAAGTATGCAGACAAGCTTGTTGTAGTTGTAGATGCTCTATGAGCAATTTTATCCAGTGTTGTAGGTAGTACTGTCCAGCTAGAGTTGCAGTTCCAGCTTGTAAAGTCCCAGTTTGCACACTTGAAGATCCTTATATTATCTTCTACGTTTACACTACCAATGTAATCCGAGTAGTCTAGGGTGATTGTGACGTTAGTAAAGTTGAAGCTCATGTTTAGTGCAATGCCACGGAGCTTTGTTTTTGCATTAGGTATGTTTACTGCTTGCGCAGTTAGATTGCCTATAAGAATGTTTTGCTGTATATCCGATCTAGTTTCTAGACCAGCAAAGTCTAGCATATCCTTGAAGAACGTTATTACAGCATCGTAGCTTCTGTTGTGTAGAGTTTGGTTGAAGATGCCAGTAGTTTCGTTAGAGCTAAAGTTATGTATGAGATAATAGCTTATCTTAGGCTTGTTGTTCCTGTAGAACTGGAAGTTGGTCTTCACAGCATTGCTCAGCTGGTCTCTAGTAGTTCCGTTGAAAATAATTTCTGTATAGACTTCGAACCAACCTTCTGTTGTGTTTGTGTTACCTTTCGCATCTTGAGCATATATCTTGA